>ODAK010000210.1_pt1 | contig 66088 bp, 62 predicted proteins | sample 1539591 | NCBI WGS metagenome assembly ODAK01 (sample SAMEA3539303, study PRJEB22396) | soil metagenome | biome: tundra; feature: field; material: soil | place: USA | collected 2010-05 | depth 0.15 m | reverse complement strand
CGTTCATCGAATCTTCAGTTGTTACCCTTCAACAACTTGTGTGGAATAGACAGGTATTTGCGCACGAAGTGCGCAATCTCATCAGTACCGCCACGCACGCCATGACTGCCATCAGAACCGGTCAAGTCGGCCTGACCGGTCCGACCGGCGCGGTTCTGAACCGCTGCTTGGCCGGCTTGGGCAGTCTCGTCGATCGTTCGCTCCAGGACGCGCGCTCGGGCGGCCAGCTGCCTGCGCGAGCGCAACTGATCAACCTCTCCGATTTCATCGCCGATGTGCAATTGTCCGCGCGACTCGAAGCACGCTCCCGCGAATGCGTCTTTACGGTCTCCCGTGTCGATCCGCGCCTGGCGGTGGATGGCCGGCGGGCGACGCGGAGCACATGTTTCGGCCCTTTACACAGGGGACTGAAGACAAGTCGGGTCTGGGACTCGGATTGTCGATTTGTCGGCGCGGTGTCGAGGCAAACCACGGAGTTCTGAGAGCGCGCAACCTACCCGGAACGGGGTGCGTGTTCACGATCGACTTGCCTCGACACGTGATCGCGGAGAAATTCTTCAGACTCTAGTGGCCCTCGACCGGCATGCGGCCGCTATGTTTCCTACCGCACAGAAGCAGCTCGCATCGACCGCGTAGCGTCGCACACCTGAACCCGCGTCTTCTTAATGATGCGTCGCTTACCACACTCGAGCGAGTGCTCGGCCGGGCTCAGCATGGGCTCGTTGGCCTGGTTGTCCACGCCAACGAGCTTTTTTTGAGTGCCCTCAGGGCTCTGGTAAGGCAGCAAGGAGCCGGTCCGACTCCCTTTTTACCACCGCGTAACACTCACAACTTCGGGCTTCGATCCCCAGACGATCGCGCACGACGATGCGGCCGCGGCTGTACTGGATTAAACCAGCCTCTTGCAACTTTCTGGCCGCCTCGGTCACGCCTTCACGGCGCACCCCGAGCATATTGGCGATCAATTCCTGCGTCATGACCAGCTCGTTCGAGGGCAGGCGGTCGAGGCTCGAGAGCAACCAGCGGCATAGTTGCTGGTCCAGCGAATGATGTCGGTTGCACACGGCGGTCTGTGCCATCTGGGTCAGCAATGCCTGCGTATACCGCAGTAATAGCTGCTGCAAGGCGCCCGCCCGGATGAATTCCGACTTGAGTAGCTCTCCGTCCAAACGGAATGCATGGCCGGCGCTCTGCACCACCGCCCGGCTTGGCGTGGTTTCGCCGCCCATGAACAGGGAAATCCCGATGACACCGTCGTTGCCCACCACAGCGATTTCGGCTGAGGCGCCGTCCGCCATGACGTACAGCAAAGATACCAGCGAATCGACGGGGAAATATCCGTGCCGCAACACGATGCCGGGTTCGTACAGCGCCTCCCCGAAAGGCAGAGTCACCAGTTCCAGATGAGGCTGCAGGCGCTCAAAATCAGTCGGCGGCAATGCGGCTAACAGATGGTTATCTTGGGGATTCTTGCAGGATTGGGATCCGACCATCTCTGTAGCGCCATAACCGGCCCTCAGGACGGGCCCGGATACGGGCTATTGTCGAGCAGGCTGAGATTCGAGCAACTGTCAATCTTTACAGCTTGACGCGCCGAAAACGTATCGATGCAAATGAGCTAGCTCAGTTCGGCTCGACCCGTACCGCCGTACCGTACGCGAGCACCTCGGTAATTCCCGCGCCGAGCTCGGTGGCATCGTAGCGCACGCCGATGACGGCATTGCCGCCCATCTCTCTGGCGTGCGCGAGCATCAACTCATAGGCATCATCGCGCGCCCGCTCACACAACTGCGTGTACAGCGTGATGTTGCCGCCGAAGAGGCTCTGAAGCCCGGCACCGATCGAGCCGACGATGCTGCGCGATCGCACGATGATGCCGCGAACGATGCCGCAATTCTCCACCACACGATGGCCGGGTAGGTCAAACGCTGTGGTGACTTTGTCGCTGAATATGGCCATGGCTGCTTACATCTCCCGATGCTGCGCTTCGGCTAAGAATACCGCGCCCTGGCGCCACATCAGAACTGCTGTCGACAAGTCAGACACGACCGCCGACCATATGGCAACTCAAAGCCACGAGGTACTGATCCATGAGTCACCGCTACCGCAGCCCCATCCTCGCCCTTGCGTTCAGCCTGCTCGCGGCCTGCTCGAGCCTTGGCCAGCCGCACGGTGCCCGCTCCGCGAGCAAAGGCGAATCCGCGGCGCACGACCAGGTCGTCGCCACCGAACGCGCATTTGCCAAGACCATGGCCGACCGGGACTTCAAAGGCTTCACGAGCTTTCTGTCGAGCGAAGCCATTTTTTTCAGCGGCAGCGCCGTCCAGCACGGATCCGCGGCGATCGCGGCCACCTGGAAACCGTACTTCGCCGGCCCCGCGGTGCCCTTCTCGTGGGTACCCGACAACGTCCAGGTATTGCCGTCCGGCAAGCTCGCCCTGAGCACCGGGCCGGTTTACATCCAGGGAAGAGAGGTTGGCCGCTTCAATTCCATTTGGCGGCTGGAAGCAGCCAACACCTGGCGCATTGTGTTCGACAAGGGTGAAGCGGTATGCAGTGCTAAACCCTGATGGGCGCGGCTGCGCCCCAGCTGCGCTCGTTCTTAGCGGGCGCGCCGCAGCCGTCGCTTGAGCGCGTCGCTCAACTCGTCGATCTCCTCGATACGCAGCAGAGCACCGCAGCCGACAAAGACCACCGCACCGATGACCACGGTTGCCAGTAGTGCGCTCAGTTTGCTCAAGAACGCCTGGGTGGCCCAATCGGCCAGCAGCCAGTGGGAGGAAGCGGCGCACAGCGCCACCAGAGCGATCGAGGCCACCGCGACTTTGCCCAGCATCCTGAGCATGCGCCGCGACTCGAGACCCCGCAGGTGCCGGTGCATGAGCGCATACAGGACCAGGAAATTGCAGCTCGCGACGCAGCCGGTTGAGAACGCCAGTCCCCGATGACCCCAGCCCAGACGGAACGTAAAGATCCAATTGAACAGCAGGTTCAAGGCCACGGCCAGGAAGGCCACGAACATCGGAGTCTTGCGCTGATCCAGCGCATAGAATGCGCTCACCAACACTTTGAGCGCGGCGTAGCCGGCCAGGCCAATCGCATAGAAGCGCAGCGCACCGGCAGCCTGTGCCGCCTGCTGTGCGTCGAATTTGCCATGCTGGTAGAGCACCGAGATGATCGGTCCGGCCAGCATCATGAGCCCGATCGTGGACGGCACCGTCAACAGAAACGCGAGCCGCATGCCGCGCGAGAGCTCAGAGCGAAATGCGGTCATTTGGCCCGCCACCACCAGCCGCGACAGCAGCGGCAGCGTCACGGTTCCGAGCGCGACGCCAAATAGACCGAGCGGCAACTGCATGAGCCGAAACGCGATCGAGAGCCAGAATATCGGGCCGTCCCCGAGGGTCGATGCAAACATTGAGTTGACCAGAACATTCACCTGCGTCGTGCTGGCGGCGATCACCGAGGGGCCCATGAGCGCCAGGATCGCGGCGACACCCGCGTCGCGCCATTGGAAATCGGGGCGAAATCGATAGCCCAGACGCGCCAGCGATGGCAACTGGACGCCCAGCTGCAGCGCGCCGCCGATCAGCGTGCCGATGGCGAGCCCGATCAGTGCGCGGGGCCCGAAATGCGGATCAATCCAGGCTCCGAGCACTACGCCGCCGACGATCGAACCGATATTGAAAAAGCTCGAAGCCATGGCCGGCATGCCGAACACGCTCTTGGCGTTGAGCATGCCCATGACCAGCGCGGCCAGGGAAACCAGCAGTATGAACGGAAACATGATGCGCGTGAGCTGCGCGGTCAATGCCGCCTTGTGCGGCTCGAAGCCCGGCGCGATCAGCGACACCAGCTGCGTCGAGTTCATCATGCCCGCCACGCACAATGCGCCGAGCACCAGTGCCGTCAGCGTCGCGACCTTGTCGGCGAGCCGCCAGGCCGCGCGATCCCCGCCACGCGCTATGGTCTTGCTAAAGGTGGTCACGAATGCCGTCGACAGCGCGCCCTCGGCAAACAGATCGCGCAGCAGATTCGGGATGCGAAATGCCGCGGTGAACGCATCCATGGCGCCGCCGCCGCCAAACAAGGCGGCACAGACCTGTTCACGCACGAGTCCGAGCAGACGGCTGCACATCACGGCGAGGCCGATGATGCCGGCCGCCTTGGTGTTGAGCCGCTCGGTGCGACTCTCGGACTTCATGAGAGCGCGGCTGTCATGAAGGCGGTGCTTGCCTGACTAGCGCCAGGCGTGCCCGCAACAGCAGGGACACGAACACTAGCGATACAGCGCTCGCGCGCATGCCCGCGATCGCCATACCTTCCAGCTTCATACCGGCGGGCAGCGCCGCCGGAGACAGGCCCAGGGCGTGCCAGATCGCCAGGGCTATACCGAGCAACGGCAACACGAAGTACAGGCCGGCCCAGCAGAAGCGCTCGCCACGGCGCAGCCGCCGCCGCGGGCGCTGCGGCGGCGCCGGTGCATGGCGCAGCCAGAGGACCAGTGCGCCAATGACGACCATGAGGCCCACCACGCTGCTGCCGTATTGCAGTAAGTGGTAAAGCGTCAGCGTATGGCCATGCAACTCAGGACCATATTCGTCCAATACCGGGAACATGCGCACGCCGCGCGCGTTTTCGTGCGTGAATCCGTCCCAGATCAGGTGCGTGATGGCTCCGAGCAGAATCGCCAGCGCGGCGTAGAGCCAGGCGCGCAGATGCCGGGGCGCCGCCATGGCATCCGCAGCGCGCAGGCGCGCATACGGGCCATCGGGCACGATCTCGATCACGGCGGGCTTGATGAGCAACAGCGTGAGCACATAGGCAGCCAGCCCCATTGGCAGGCAGAAACTGAACAGGGCCGACAGGCTGTGCGTCTGCCAGCGGGCCAGGGATCCGGGCAGCAGCATGCCGAAATCAGGCGCCATGCTGCCGATCACGGCGGCGGTAAACAGCCGCGCGCGCGAGAGCGCACGATATCCCGGCAATACCGCGGCGACATGCGATACCGTAAACGGCATGGCGCCTCAGCCGCTCCAGTCGCGCACGACGCTGCTGCGTTCCCGTCGCCGCGGCGGCCCGGCACTGCTTTCGGCCGCGATCGAGCCGACGTAGACAAAGCCGAGACAGCGCTCATCGGCGGGACACTGCAATGCCTGGGCGATCTGCGCGTCGTAGGCATTGCCGCCCGTGAGCCAGATCGCGCCAAAGCCCTGGGCGTGGAACGCATTGAGCAGATTCATGACGCCGGCGCCGGCGGCGAGCAGCTGCTCGATCTCAGGCACCTTGTGTTGTGCAAGCACTCTCGCGCCCACAGCGATCACCAGCGGCGCGGTCAGCGGCATTCGGCTAGCCTTGTCGACCTTGCCAGGCGGAATGGCGGGATCGCGCTCGAGCATGCGGCGTACGAACAGCTGCGAGAGCCGCGCGCGCGCCGCACCGCGGATCAGCACGAAGCGCAACGGCTTGAGCGCACCGTGGTCCGGGGCGCTCAAGGCCGCATCGATCGCCACGTCCAGTTCCGCCGCCGACGGCCCCGGCTCGCGCAGCTGCAGCGCCGGCACCGAGCGACGCGAGAGCAACGCCTGTACGGCGCCTGGAAGTTCAGGGGCCATCGAGCAGCCGCAGCAGTTCGGCGGTCTTCTCCTGCATCAGCGCCGCGTCGCCGCGCGACTCCACGTTCAGCCGCACCAGAGGCTCGGTATTGGAACCGCGCAGATTGAATCGCCAGTGATCGAACTCCATGGACAGCCCGTCGGTGAAGTCAGTGGTTTTGGCGCGCGCCTGGTAGTGCTGCTGCGCGCGCGCGAGCACGGCCTTGGTGTCGCCCATCTGTGGGCTGATCTCGCGGTTGATCTCGCCGCTGGCTGGGTACAGCCGCTGGCGTTCCCCGACCAGCTCCGAGAGCGACTTGCCGGACTCGCTCATGACCGCGAGCACCAGCAGCCAGGGAATCATACCGCTATCGCAATAGGCGAAGTCCCGGAAGTAATGGTGCGCGCTCATCTCTCCGCCGTACACCGCATCGACCTCGCGCATCTTCTGCTTGATGAAGGCATGACCGGACTTGCACAGCACCGGCATCCCGCCGCAGTGCTGCACGATGTCGATGGTGTTCCAGGTCAGGCGCGGATCGTGCACGATGCGCGCGCCTCGGTGGCGCCGCAGAAATGTTTCTGCGAGCAGACCGACCAGGTAGTAGCCTTCAATGAAGCCGCCGTGTTCATCAAAGAAAAAACAGCGATCGTAGTCGCCATCCCAGGCCAGGCCCAGATCGGCGCCGCTGCGTTGGATCGCCTCGGTCGTCACCCCGCGGTTCTGCTCGAGCATCGGATTGGGCACGCCGTTGGGAAACGAACCATCGGCTGCGTGATTGATCTTGATGAACTCGAACGGCAAAAGCGGTTCGAGCTGATCCACGATCAGGCCGGCGCCGCCGTTGCCGGCGTTCACGACGACTTTGAGCGGCTTGAGCTTCGGAACCTGGACGTAGCCCAGCAGATGCTTGATGTAGCTGCGGCTGGTATCGAGCGCACGTACCGGAGCGGGATTGGCCGCTTTGGGCGGCAGCTCGTGCTCTTCGATCAGCCGCTGCATGATCAGTAGCCCGGTGTCGGCGCTGATGGGTCGGCTCTGTTCGCGCACGAATTTCATGCCGTTGTAGTCGGGCGGGTTGTGGCTCGCCGTGACCATGATGCCGCCGTCGAAGTTCTCGGCAAAGGTCGCAAAATAGACGCCCTCGGTGCCGCACAGCCCGATATCGGCGACCTCGACACCCGAGTCGGTCAGCCCGCCAATCAGCGCGGCTTGCAGTTCGGTGCTGGATTGGCGGATGTCGCGTCCAACCGCCACCTTCTTCGGTTTCACCAGGGCCGAATACGCCTGACCGATCTGGTAGGCGAGCGTATCATTGAGCTCGTCCGGAATACGGCCACGCACATCGTAGGCCTTGAAGCAGCGGAGCTTGGGCATGCGTTCCTCTGGCAACTCTAAGTATCGGTTCCCTGGCGCCCGTAACGATCTTCGAGGCGCACGATGTCATCCTCGCCGAGATAGCCGCCCGACTGCACTTCAATGATGTGCAGCGGGATGCGGCCAGGGTTCTCGATCCGATGGCGTATACCGATGGGGATGTAAGTCGACTGATTTTCCTCGAGCAGAAAGGTTTCCTCACCGCGAGTGATGCTGGCGGTTCCAGATACGACCACCCAATGCTCGGCGCGATGATGATGCATCTGCAACGACAGCACGCCACCGGGCCTGACCACCAGGCGCTTGACCTGGAAGCGCTGGCCGCTGTCGATGCTGTCGTAACTGCCCCAAGGCCGGAACACCTCGCGATGCAACGCATGCTCGTAGCGCCGGTCAGCCTTCAGCCGCGCCACCAGCTTCTTGACCTCCTGTACCCGATCCTTGGGCGCGACCAGCACGGCATCCTTGGTCTCCACCACGACGTGATCGCGCAGGCCCACGGTCGCAACCAGGCGGCTCTCTGAATAGATGTAGCTGTCCCGCGTGTCCTCGACGATCACATCGCCGCGCAAGGTATTGCCCTGCTCGTCCTTGTCGCAGGCCTCATGCAGCGAGGCCCAGGAGCCGACGTCGCTCCAGCCGGCATCGAGCGGTATCACGACCGCATCGGCGGTTTTTTCCATGACCGCATAGTCGATCGACTCACTGCGACACGACTCGAACACACCCGCATCGATGCGTGTGAAATCCAGATCCCGTGTAGCGCGTGCAAAGCTGGTACGGCAAACCGAGGCGATGTCGGGCGCGAACTTCTCGAGCTCCTCCAGATAGCGGCGCGCTCGAAACATAAACATGCCGCTGTTCCAGTAGTACTCGCCGGAGGCGAGATACGATTGTGCCCGCGCCACATCGGGTTTCTCCACAAACTCGGCGATGCGATAGACGCCGGCCTGCAGAGCGCCACGCCGGATGTAGCCGTAGCCGATCTCGGGGGCGGTCGGCACGATGCCGAAGGCCGCCAGTGCGCCATCGCGCGCCGCCGCGCTCCCAATCTCGATTGCCTGATGAAAAGCAGCTACGTCGCGGATCACGTGGTCCGCGGGCAACACCAGCAGCAGCGAATCACCCTCGTCGGCGGCCAGCGCCGCGTGCGCCGCCAGCGCGATCGCCGGCGCCGTGTTGCGGCCCTTCGGCTCCAGCACGATCGCGCGCGGCGTGCAGCCGATCTCGCGCAACTGCTCGGCCACCAGGAATCGATGCGCTTCGTTTGACACCACGGTCGGCGCCGCCGCGTCCAGCCCCGTGAGCCGGCGCACCGTTTCCTGCAGCATCGTGTGGCGACCGATCAGCGGCAGCAGCTGTTTCGGGTAGAGCTCGCGCGACAGCGGCCACAAGCGCGTGCCCGCGCCACCCGAAAGAATGACCGGGACCAGCATGGCTATGAGTTCTCCACTTTGAGAGCGTCGAGGCGCACGGGCGCGTGCGGCACGCGCGCGCGGCCAACCGCGAAGTATTGCAGACCCAGGCGCTCCATAAGTCCAGGGTCGTATAGATTTCTGCCATCGAATATCAGCGGTTCGCTGAGCAGCGTTTTGAGCCGATCGTAATCCGGGCTGCGGAATTCCTTCCATTCGGTGGCGATCAGCAGCGCAACCGCCCCCTGGGCGGCCTCATAGGCGTCCTTGCAAAACACCAGCTGGCGCGCCTTGGGATGCGTTGCATAAATCCGGCGCGCTTCGTTAGTCGCCACCGGGTCGTAAGCGCGCACGTTCGCCCCCGCCAGCAGCAGGGCGTCGATGATGACGCGACTGGGGGCCTCGCGCATATCGTCGGTATTGGGCTTGAAAGCCAGACCCCAGAGCGCGAAGGTCTTGCCCGCCAGTTGATCCTGAAAATAGCTACGCAGTTTGGCGACCAGTACCGTTTTCTGCCGCTCGTTGACGCTTTCCACCGCGCGCAGCAACTCGGCGTTGTGGCCGACGTGGTGGGCGGAGCGAATCAGCGCCTTGACGTCCTTCGGAAAGCAGGAGCCGCCGTAGCCCACACCGGGATAGATGAAGCTGTAGCCGATGCGCGGGTCGGAGCCGATACCGATGCGCACTTTTTCGATGTCGGCGCCGACGCGCTCGGCGACCCCGGCGAGTTCGTTCATAAAGCTGATCTTGGTCGCAAGCATGGCATTGGCCGCGTACTTGGTGAGTTCGGCCGAACGGATGTCCATGACCACGAGACGATCGTGGTTGCGCGTAAAGGGCTCGTAGAGGGCTCGAATCAGCTCGGTGGTGCGCGGATTATCGGTGCCGACCACGATGCGATCCGGTCGCATGAAATCCTCGATGGCTGCACCTTCCTTGAGGAATTCAGGATTGGAGACCACGTCGAACTCGATCGAGAGGTCGCGGGCGGCCACGGCGGATCGTACCTCCCGGCGCACCTCGTCGGCGGTGCCGACCGGGACAGTCGACTTGGTCACGACGATGGCATAGCGCGCGAGCCGTTGACCGATCGCGCGCGCTACCGCCAGCACATGTCGCAGGTCGGCCGATCCGTCTTCATCGGCCGGCGTGCCGACGGCGATGAGCTGAAATAGTCCATGTTCGACCGCGCGGGTCTCATCGCTGGTGAATTCCAGGCGCCCGGCATCGCGATTGTGACGAATCAGGTCCTCGAGCCCCGGTTCATGGATCGGGACCTCGCCGCGATTGAGCTGCTCGATCCGCGCCGCGTCGATATCGACGCAAATGACGTGGTTACCCGCATCCGCGAGACAGGCACCCGAAACCAGCCCGACATAGCCCGAGCCAAAGATCGTGACTTTCATGGGTAAAGGCTTGAAATGACAGCAAAACGCAGCCTAGCGGATGCGGCCAGACAAGGCAAAGCATCAAAGGTAAGACCGTGAGACATAACCGATTTGTTACCAGCTTGATACTGACGCGCCGAGGCAGGAAATCTTAGGATCCAGACTCGCAGGAGTGTGCATGTCGATCAATTTTGAGCAGATTACCAAGCGCTACAACGGCACGCCGGTCGTCAACGACGCCTCCTTGCAGATTGAAGCCGGCGAGTTCTTCGTGCTTCTCGGACCGAGCGGCAGCGGCAAGAGTACGCTGCTGCGTATCGCGGCCGGACTGACCGACGTCGACCACGGACGGATTTCCTTCCACGGCCGCGACGTGACCCACCTGCGCGCCCGCGACCGCGGCGTCGGCCTGGTGTTTCAGCACTATGCCCTGTTCCGCCACATGACGGTCGGACAAAACGTTGAGTTTGCGCTGCGCGTGCGCGGGGTCAAACGTCAGCAGCGGACACGGCGGCGTGATGAGCTGTTGCAACTGGTCGCTCTGGAAGGCTACGCGGACCGGCTGCCCGGGCAGCTCTCGGGCGGACAGCAGCAGCGTGTCGCCGTCGCGCGCGCGCTCGCCCACGAGCCGCAGGTGCTGTTGCTCGATGAGCCGTTCGGCGCGCTCGATGCGAAGATCCGGGTGGAACTGCGCGAAACGATCCGGCAGGTACAGCGACGCCTCGGCATGACCACGATCCTGGTCACCCACGACCAGGAGGAGGCTTTCGCGCTCGCCGACCGCATCGGCGTCATGCGCAACGGGCGTCTGCTCGAGACCGGGCGCGCCGAGACCCTCTATCGACGACCGGCCACGCGCTTCGTCGCGACCTTTCTGGGTGCCGCGAATCTGTTTTTGGGTGAGCGCAGCAGCGAGGGACTGCGTCTGGGCGAGCGCTTCCTTGCCAGCGGCGAGAGTCTGAAGTCCGCCGGCACGGGCAATGAGGTGGTCACCGTCGTGCGCCCGGAAGACGTCGAGGTCGCTGAGGACGAGGATCGATTGCGCAGCAGCCCGCTCGCCAACGGTCATGTGCTGTCGGTGGATTTCGGCGGCGTTCTCGAGCGGTTGCGGGTGCAGCTCACGCGCGAAAGCGCCGTGCTGTCGGCAGTCGCTCGTGAGCACCCGCCGAGCGAACTGCCGGTGATCGTCGATGTCACGCGCACCAACGCCGAACAGGCCCAGCTGCCGCTCTCGCCCGGCAAACGCGTCACGCTCGGCATCCGGCGCTTCCACGTGCTACCGACGCCGATCTCAAGTTTCCGCATTTTGAGCACGGATGCCGCCGCCGCGGCGAGCTTACGCGAGGCGCCGTTGCTGCGGCAGCTCGTGCAGAGCATGCAGGCCCCGGTATTGGGCGCCTGCGACAGCGGCGAGCGCGACGCGGCGCAGACCGGCGTAGCAGTGATCGGCCTGGAGCCCGATTCAATACAGCAGATCGGCGCCGCGGCAGCGCAAGGCCGGCGGCGGCTGCTGTGCATCCCACCACGTTCGGCACTGCCGCACCGTATGCTGATCTACTGCACCAGCGATGGGGCGCGTTCCGCGACCCTGGGGCTGGTGGCCAGCGTCATGCGGCACCTGCATGCCGAGGCCACGTTCGTCAGCGTGCAGAGTCCTGCCGCGCCGCGCTCCGAAGTCACGAGTTCCTTCCGGCGCCTGCTCGATGCGCGCGCCGAGTTGCAGCAGAGCCACGGGCTCGATATTCGGACCGACGTGCAGATTGGCGACCTCAACGGCTGGGTCGCGCATCTGGCCGCCTCCTCCGAGCCGCTGCTGGTGGTGCTGGGCCTTGACGGCTCGGCACAGGAACTCGAGCAATTGCTGCACCAGGAGTTTCAGCCGCTGTTTGTAGCGGGTACACGTTGCGCGCTGCTGATCTGCTGCAGCGGCTTGCCGGCCGGGATCAACAGCCGTGCCGGCGGCATCGATTCGCTGTTTGAAGCGACCCCATACGACAGCTTGCTGGGATCCCAGCCGTGAGGCACGCGTTCTCGCGCCGCTCGGCCCTCGCCCTGCTGGTCACCGGCTTCGGCGGGCTGTGCCTCGACGCTGCAGGCGCCGGGGCTGCGCCCGTCACGCTGCTCAATGTCTCCTACGATCCGACCCGCGAGCTCTATGAAGCCTTGAACAAGGCATTCACTGCACGGTGGCTGGCCCAATCGGGCCAGCAGGTTGAGATCCGGCAGAGCCACGGCGGTTCAGGCAAACAGGCGCGCGCAATTATCGATGGGCTGCAAGCGGACGTCGCGACGCTGGGCCTGGCGTACGACGTGAGCGCGCTGTACAAGCACGGCAAGCTGATCCCCGAGAACTGGGTAACGCGCCTGCCGTACAACAGTGCGCCCTATACCTCGACCATCGTATTCCTGGTGCGGCGGGGCAACCCCAAGAATATCCGCGATTGGGGCGATCTGATCCGCCCGGGCGTTGCGGTGATTACCCCCAATCCGAAGAGTTCAGGCGGCGCGCGCTGGAATTACCTCGCCGCCTGGGCCTGGGCTCTGCGCCAGCCCGGCGGCAACGATGCCACGGCGAAGGCATTCGTGGAGAAGCTCTACCGGAACGTTCCAGTGCTCGATTCCGGAGCGCGTGGCGCCACGATCACCTTTGTCGACCGCGGCATTGGCGATGTGTTGCTGGCATGGGAAAACGAGGCGCTGCTGGCGAAAAAACAGCTCGGGCCCGACAAGCTCGACATCGTCATGCCCTCCGTGAGCATCCTGGCCGAGCCCCCGGTCACGGTGGTCGACAAAGTCGTGGAGCGTCGCGGCACGCGTCAGATCGCCGAAGCATACTTAAAATTCCTTTACACCAAGGAGGCTCAGCAGATCATCGCGCAGAATTTCTATCGCCCGCGCGACCCCGAGATCGCCGCGCAGTATGCCGGCCAGTTCCCGGCCGTGAAATTGGTGACGATCGACGACACCTTTGGCGGCTGGGACCGGGCGCAGGCCACCCACTTCGATGACGGCGGCACCTTTGACCAGATCTACGGCCAGTAGCGTGCGATGAACGACAGCGCCCTTGCTCTCCCGGCCCCGACCGGCGTCGTTCCCCGCCGCGCCACACGCGAGTTTCGCGTACTGCCCGGCTTCGGTCTGACGCTCGGCTACACGGTGGTGTATGTCTCACTGCTTGTGCTGATACCGCTGTCAGCGGTGTTTTTTCGCTCCGCCGAGCTCGGTCTGCAGAAGTTCTGGCAGGTGGTCACGACACCGCGAGTGCTGGCATCGCTGGAGTTGAGCTTCGGCGCCTCGCTACTGGCGGCCGTGATCAATGCCGTGTTCGGGTTCATCATTGCCTGGGCGTTGACTCGCCAGCGCTTTCCGGGACGGCGGCTGTTTGACGCCATCATCGACCTGCCATTTGCCCTGCCGACGGCCGTCGCCGGCATCGCGCTCACGGCGTTGTACGCACCCAATGGCTGGATCGGCCAATTGCTCGCGCCGTTCGGCATCAAGGTCGCCTACACGCGTCTGGGCGTGATCGTGGCGCTGGCGTTCGTGAGCCTGCCATTCATCGTGCGCACGTTGCAGCCGGTGCTCGGCGATCTGGACCGCGAAGTCGAGCGTGCCGCCGAAACCCTCGGAGCATCAAAACTGCAGACCTTTCGGTGGGTGGTACTGCCTTCGATCTGGCCGGCGCTGCTGACCGGTGTCGCGCTCGGATTCTCGCGCGCCGTCGGCGAATACGGTTCGGTGATTTTCATTGCCGGCAACATTCCAAAGGTGTCGGAAATCGCGCCGCTGATGATCATGACCAAGCTGGAACAATATCAATACGCGCAGGCCACTGCGATCGCCGTCGTGATGCTTGTGGCCTCTTTCGCACTGATGCTCGGCATCAACGGTCTGCAGCTCTGGGCGTCGAAGCGTCGGCACAGCCGATGATCCGACAGGCGCAAATTCCCGAAGAACTCGGCCGCTACGCGCTGCTCGGAATCGCATTGCTGTATCTGCTCGGGCTGGTCGCACTGCCGCTGGTCGTGGTGTTCGTCGAAGCCTTCAGCAAGGGAATCGGCCTGTATCTGCACTCGCTGCTCGACCCGTATGCGTTGGCGGCGATGCGTCTGACGCTGCTGACGGCATCGATCACGGTGCCGCTGAATCTGATGTTCGGTGTCGCCGCGGCTTGGGCGATTGCGAAGTTCGAGTTCCGCGGCAAAAACGCGCTCATTACGCTGATCGATCTGCCGTTCGCCGTCTCGCCCGTGATTTCCGGATTGAGTTGCGTGCTGATCTTCGGTGCCAACGGTTGGTTCGGGCCCTGGCTGAGCGAGCATAATATTCATATCATTTTCGCCGTGCCGGGCATCGTGCTGGTCACGACGTTCGTGACTTTGCCGTTTGTCGCGCGCGAACTGATTCCCTTGATGCAGACCCAGGGCAACGACGAGGAGGAAACCGCGCTTTCGCTCGGTGCGAGCGGTTGGCAAACCTTCCGGCTCGTCACGCTGCCCAACATACGTTGGGGGCTGCTGTCCGGTGTACTGCTGTGCAACGCGCGCGCGATGGGTGAGTTTGGCGCAGTGTCGGTGGTGTCCGGTCACATCCGTGGACTGACCAACACGCTGCCGCTGCACATCGAGATCCTGCACAGCGAGTACAACTACGCCGGCGCCTTCGCCTCGGCCTCGATCCTGGCGATGCTGGCGCTGATCACGTTGATCGCCAAGGCGTTGCTGGAATTGCGCCATCCGGAGCTGCGCGCAGGCCAGGCACGCCACGCTTGAGCACGATGCAATGCGGTGCCCGACCTCACCGCTGGCCAGCGGCGAGCGCGAAGATTAGGCTGGCGGCGCTTTGAACACCACCGACCCTTTAAGGCCGCAACACACCGCCCCGCGCTCGCAGGTCGGCCTGGCTTCCTGGCTAGGCGGCGGCAGCGTGTTCATCGTGCTGCTGGCAGTGGCCGCGATCGCGATTGCCTGTGCCGTACTGCTTAACCGGCTGGTCGAGCAGCAGGCCCTGGTACGCGCGCAGCTCGCCGTGGCTTCGGGCCGCGAGCTGCTGCGGCGAGTCGGTGAAGACGCACTCAGCGATGCGCGGGTCCTGGCGGAGCGCCCGACCCTGCAGCGTCTGCTCGTGAGCGACGGCAACAGCGGCCTCGAGCCGTTTCTACAGCGCTTCAGCGAGACCACCGGCACGGACGTTGCGGCCGTGATGCGGGACGGGTCAGTCCTCGCCCAGTCGGGACCAACGGTCGATTGGTCCGAGGTCGCCACGGCACTACAGGAGCAAGGCGAACGCTTCGTCATCGCCCCAAAAAGCGGGGCTTCGCTGATCTGGGGCGCCGCCGCGCTGCTGCCGGGCACCGACGTGCGCGCCGTGACGCTGCGGCTGACCACGCCGGCCATGCTGGCGCGCTTGAGTAGTCAGGTGGGTGCGCAACTACAAGTGGTCAACTTCTCCACCTACCACGCGCCGCCGGAGGAAGAGCTCACGCCGCTGCATACGCAGGCGCTCGCCAATCCAGGCGGCGCGGCCGCGGGTGTGCTCGCGCACGGCAGCATCTATGTCGCGAGCCTGCTGATTGCCGCGCAAACCGGCGAGGTCGTGGGGCTGCTCGATGGGCGGCTGAGCGGCGCGGCGTCGCTCGCCGCTACGCACAGTTTCGACTGGATACTGGCGACCACGGCCCTGATCGTCGCGGCCATAGCGGGCGTGATCGGGGTGTTGTATGGCCGCTGGCTCGCAAGGCCGGTCGTCGCGCTGCGCGATCTCGCCGAGCGCATCGGCCGCGGCGATTTCTCCGCGGCGATGCCGGCCGTAGCGCCGCTGGAGGTCGGCGCATTGGCGCGCTCGATGGACGCCATGCGCGGCAACCTGGTCGATCTGACCGAAACGCTGCGTCGGCGTGAGGCCGAGGCCCAGGCCGTACTGAGCGGCGTGGTCGAGGGCGTGTACGCGGTGGATCAGGAGCGGCGCATTCGTTATGCCAATGGGCAAGTGGCCAAATTGCTGGGACGGCCGCAGAGCGAAATCATCGGCCAGTTCTGCGGTGACATCCTGCAGCCCCAGCCGATCGAGGGCGAGCGGCCCTGCGAGCGACACTGCCCGATCCTCGCCGCGCGACACACGCCGCAGAGCAGCGCGCGCGAAACCCTGTGCATGCGCGATGGCAGCACGCGATCGACCATTATCCAGAGCGCCCCGCCCATCCACGGGATACAGGTGCAGATTCTGCGCGACGAGACCGACCTGGAAGCTGCGCGCCGCGCGCGCGACAGTGTGCTCGGCAACATCTCGCATGAATTTCGCACGCCCCTCGCCGCTCAGCTGGCTTCGATCGAACTGCTGCGAGATGGGCTCGAGGACATGCAGCCCGCGGCCCAACGCGAACTCATCGCCAATCTCGAGCGTGGCGTATTGCGCCTAATGCGGCTGATCGACAATCTGCTGGAAAGCGTGCGCATCGAGGCTGGACAGCTCTCGATCCGCCAGCAGACGGTGGAACTGTCCGAGGTGGTGGCCGACGCCCACGATCTGATTGCTCCGCTGCTGCTGCAACGCCAGCTGCGGCTCGAGGTCGATGGCCAAGGCATTGCCGCGCTCGTGCGCGGCGATGCCCAGCGGCTCGGTCAGGTGTTCGTGAACCTGCTGGCGAATGCTGCCAAGTTCTCACCGGAGCACAGTACGATCCACATCGGCGGTCAGCGGCTCGGGGCGCAGATCGAAGTCTGGGTCGAGGATGAGGGTCAGGGGGTACCGGCCGGCAGCTCGGGGGCGATTTTCGAGCGCTTCCAGCGCGGCGCCGAGACCGAGCCGGACGCACCGGGCCTGGGATTGGGATTGTGGATCGTGAAGTCGATTGTCGAGCGGCACGGCGGCTCGATACGCGTGGAGCGTACGGCCGCACAGCGCACCCGCTTCACGCTGGTGTTGCCGCAGGAAATGGAGAGCTAAAGTTTGAAACTGCTGCTCGTCGATGACGATGCCGACATGCTGGCTGTAGTGGGTTTCGCGCTGCGCCAGGCCGGCTTCCCCATAGTCAATGCCAACAGCTTCGGCACCGCCGTGAGTACGTTTCGCGGCGAGCAGCCTGATCTGGCCATTCTGGATATCAATCTTCCCGGCGGCTCGGGCTTCGATCTGTGCGGTCTGATGCGCAAGGAGAGCCGGTTGCCCATCATGATGCTGACCGCACGCGGGGAAGAGGCCGATCTGGTGCGCGCGCTCGCGCTCGGTGCCGATGATTACCTGACCAAGCCGTTTAGTCCGCGCACGCTCGTGGCACGCGTCAAGGCGCTGCTGCGCCGTTCCGGACACGAAGGCGGCACGCAGACGCGCGTCGGCGAGCTTGCGCTCGACACGGATCTGCTGACGCTTCACATCGGCGATCGCGCCATCAAGATAACGCCCCTGGAATCCAGACTGCTGCAATTGCTGCTGGCCAACGCCGGACAAGTTGTGCACACCGACCGGCTGCTGGTGCATGTCTGGGGCCATCGCGGCGGCGGCGATCGGCAGCTGCTCAAACAGCTGATGCACCGTCTGCGACAGAAGATCGGCGACGACCCGGAACAGCCGCGCTGGCTCAGTACCGTGCCGAGTGTCGGCTACATGCTACGCGCCGGACCATGAACGCTGCCGTCAGTTTAGAGTCTTTTTGAGAATGATTATCAACTGGCTCGCTTCCGCAGCGCAATTCAAGCTCGCTTGCAATCGATTGCAGATCGCGTCAAAGTTCTACCCATAATTAAAAGATCCGGGTCGCGCTCCACCATTTGGATCAGACGCATCACGCCGGCTCAAGACTAGGAAGGGAGAACTCGCCAGGGATGGCGCCTCCCTTATCCTACGCGGCAATGCCGGCCCCGGACCTCAACGCGTGTGATTGATTCGCCCCGGCGCCGATGCAACCATGGCCACCACATAACGCTTACAAGGCCGATCGCTCATGAAGATATATGGCGCCGACAACCGGGAAATGATGAACATCACCTCGCTCGAGCGCGAAGGCGGCCAGCTCGTGATCCGAGGCAAGATTTTCGGTGCCATGCCGTTGACCGCAAAGTTGCGTCCCGAAGAGGCGCGCGCCGCGCTTAAATTGCTTAATCTCCGGACCGCGCTGTTTTTACTGACCCTGTTTTTTCGCCGCAAGAGCGCCTGATACAGACCACGGTGTCGGTCACGAGCTCCAGCATGCTGGCCTCAAGGCGCTGCCGCTCTTGGGCGAGATGCTGGCCAAGGGTCACGGCCGAAGTTCGATGATGTTTATGTCGGCCTGCGTGCTAACCACGCAGTTGGTGATCACGGTGCCCTCAGCCAGACCATTGCCGGATCCATCGTGCATCAATTCAGTTTCGCTACGGGGTTCCTGTTTCTTGGCGCGGTCGCGTCGGCGGCATTTGGCATCCTATACTTCTTGATGCCGCAGACACGCGGTAGGCAATTGCTGAGTCCGAACCTATGAGCACCATCCTGCTGCTGACTTTTTCGAATGTCTTCATGACTTTCGCCTGGTACGGGCACTTGAAATACGGGCACGACTGGCCGCTCTGGAGAGCGATCCTGGTCTCTTGGGGCATTGCACTGCTCGAATACTGCCTGGCGGTCCCCGCGAATCGTCTCGGCTATGTCGAGTTCTCGGGATTTCAGCTCAAGATCATTCAAGAGGTTGTCACGATCGTCGTCTTCATCGCATTTGCGATCCTGTATCTGAAGGAGAAAGTCGCATGGAATTATCTCGTGGCATTCGCCTTTCTCGGCGTGGCTGCATTCTTCGCCTTTGCGTTCAAGGCTGCCGCCTGAAGTGGGCTGTCAGAACATCGAGTTGTCGTTGGCCGCCTTTTCTGGCACATCCTGCACAACGCCCCAGTGCTCGACGATCTTGCCGTTTTCAAGGCGATAGATATCGACCATCGCCACGCCGCGCGTCTCGCCCGGCTTCTGGTTCCAGAATACGTGAGCGGCGACAAGGTCGTCCTGCGCCACGGTGTGCTTGACCACCACGCGCGAATTCGGGAACACCTTGGACATCACGTAGCTCAACGCCTTGATCGCACCGTCCCTGCCGTCGGCGAGCAGCGGGTCGTGCTGCTTGTAGCTCGGTCCGACGTAGCGCTCGAAACCTTCCTTCACCTGATGCTTGTTGAACACCGTCTCTTCGAACGCCAGCACCGTCTGCGTGTTGGTGTGCGCGACCTCGGCTCGAATCACGGCGCCGGGTACCGCGCAGCCCGCCGCGCTCAGCGCCGCGCCGAGACACCAGAGACTCAGCAATCCGGGCTTGTGCAGGGCTTTCATTTGAATCACCAGGCGGTCGCACCGCCGTCGATGCGGAAATCCGCTCCCGTTACCCAGCTCGCCTCATCCGAAACCACGTAGGTGGCAAACCGGGCGATATCTTCCGGAGTGCGCCTCCCTTGCCGGCGCAATGCGCCAACGCACCGGGCAGCGTCTGCACCTCCACGTCCTTGAGCGCCGCGCGCTACGCCAGCGCAAAATTGCGGATCTGCGTTTGTGCAAACTCGATGTCTCGCTTGACCGAGTCGGGCACTTGATCCACGCACTCGCGAATCTGTGCCTTGCTCAGGCGAAAACTTTCAGGTGACCACTTATCAAACTTCTGCGAGTACTCGCGCACCGCACGCTCGCCGTTCTTGGCAATGTTCTCCAGTATCCCCTCGACCGTCCGGCGTGCTTCCGCCTGCTTTTCGGCCGTCACTTCCGCGGTCTGACCGGTCTTCAGGTAACGGATCATGGATGTCTCCTGGCACATGTCGCCGCGCACGCAGCCGGCAATAGCGGATAACAAATGGGTGGGTCGATATGCGTTGCACTGTAGTTCATCGCCCCGCCCGAGCAGTGCGAGCCTATCACATCGAGCGGCGTTGGTCGCCGGCCGCCAGCGCGTTGCGCACCACCGGGTCGCGTGCGATAAGTGCATTCCCCAATCAAATCACCGACCGCCCTATCATGCCTTTGCCCAGCTGCGAGCTGCTCACGCAGCTGCCGCCCAACCCAATCACGCGGGCTGAAGTGGCGCGCCATATGGGCGTCGATCCCTCGCTGATCCGGTATTACTTCCGCGACCGCTCGATGCTGCTGCTGGCCGCGGTCGCGCGTTTCATGCACGGCGGCGCCCGCACGATCCGTCGTGATGGCAGCTGCTCGCGGCGGCCATCGAGAATATCCAGATTGTCATGGGTCAGTTTGCCCCACCGCTGCTTGGCCTGACCCTTGAACTGCTTCCGGTCGCCTTGGATTCGGTCCCAATTCATTGCCGTGCTCCTGTGGTGTGATCACATAGGAACTCAGCAATCGCTACGCCATGCCTGTGCGCGCACTCGAGCCGAAATAATGCTCAAGCGCGCCTCGGAACCTGAAAGGCTTACATATAATTCGGCGGCGACCGCAGCGCACAGCCTCCCCGGGTCAGCGAACGCTCAACCGCCGGACGCTCAACATCGCCGAATGTCCTGTAGGGGCCGTGCTACAGATTTCCGCAAGTGCCTGATCGGTCGATCAGTGGCGATTTGGGGATTCACGCACAACAAATAGCGGCCCTTGCCTGGCACGCAGCCTGCTTTGTACTGTCCACCGGCCCGCAGCGGGTAGATGAATTATGACGGTTGTCCCTCCCTGTCGAGCCGTCAAGCTACTCGTACCGCGATATTAGGCGCATCGTGGCCACTCCCAGGCGATGCGCCTATTTTTTTCCCACAACGAAGGCAATCCCTACAATGAGGCCTCGACCGCAACGTCGCCCGGCAGGCAGGCGTCGGCCGCCAATGGCGCCTGCGCCGCGTAGCGCTGATAGAGCGGTGTGAAGTCGGTCGTATAGCAGGCCTGAAATAGCTGCTCGAAGCTCTCGAGCACGAAGTAGCTCTGTTGAAACGCATCGATTCGATAGTCGGTGCGCATCACGCGCAGCAGATCGAAGCGCCAGCGTCCCGGCTGCGCACTCTCGATGCTGTACACCGTCTCACCCTTGGAGGAGAGAATTCCCGCACCGTAAACGCGCAGACCCGCGCGCGTGCTGATGAGCCCGAATTCCACCATGTACCAGTACAAGCGTGACAGCATGCTAAGGGCGCCGGTAACCGCGAGCGCCTTCGGTCCCGCCTCGCCATAGGCCTGCATGAAGCGCGCAAATGCCGGGATGGTCAGCAACGGCACATGACCGAAGAAATCATGAAATACGTCCGGCTCGACCAGGTAGTCCAGCTCCTCACGGCGGCGAATCCAGACCGTCACCGGAAAGCGCCGGCTCGCCAGATGCTCGAAGAAGATCTGCTCCGGAATCAGGCCCGGCACCGCGACGATGCGCCACCCTGTGCTGTCGGCGAGTACGCGGTTGGCGTCCTCAAAGCGTGGAATGCGCGTAGCGGATGCGCCGAGCGCGTGCACGCCATGCAGGAATTCCGGCGCCGCGTAGCGTTCGATGAGCTCGATTTGACGCCCGTAGAGCTGCGCCCAAATGGCGTGCTCATCCTCGGAGTAATCCCGCCAATCCTGCTCCACGGTGTAATCGGCACCGGCGCGCGCATAGTCCCCGCGCAGGGTTTGCGGCTCGTGCACAGGTGCCGACGGCGGCTGGACCATTAGGCAGTTCCCCCAGGATCAATGGCCTAGTTTAACCCCTGGCGCGGACGGCATCGGTGCCGCCACGCTGATGGAACATGGGTCGGGTGGGGCTCGAACCCACGACCAACGCCTTAAAAGGGCGCTGCTCTACCGACTGAGCTACCGACCCGTGGATCGCCATGCAAAAGGGGGGAAATATGGGCCGCGCATGATACCGAAAAGAGCATAGCGCAGCACTGCGTTCAGCCGTAGCGGGTCGGATCGTCAATGCCCGCGGCCGCGAAACCCTCGCGCCGCAGGCGGCAGGAATCGCAACGCCCGCAGGCGCGGCCTTCGACGTCGGCCTGGTAGCACGAGACGGTCATAGCGTAATCAACTCCCCACTGCAACCCGCTGCGGATAATTTCTGCCTTGCTCATGGCGATCAGCGGCGCGTGCACCTGAAAGCGCGCGCCTTCGACCCCGGCCTTGGTCGCGAGCGCGGCCAGCGCCTCGAAGCTGCGGATGAATTCGGGTCGACAGTCGGGATATCCGGACCAGTCGACAGCATTGACACCGACCACCAGATCCCTGGCGCCGAGCACCTCCGCCCAGCCCAGTGCCAGTGCGAGCAACAGCGTGTTGCGCGCCGGAACGTAGCTGATCGGAATCCCGACGCTCGCCTGCTCGGGCAGCGGGATGCTCCAGTCGGTCAGGGCCGAGCCGCCGATGCCGGCGAGGTCTACATGCATGATGCGATGCTCGCGCGCCCCTTGCGCTCGCGCCACGCGCGCGGCCGCCTGAAGTTCGGACTGATGCCGTTGGCCGTAGCCCACCGACAAAGCATAAGCCTCAAAGCCTTGCCGGCGCGCCCACGCGAGGGCGGTGGCCGAATCCAGACCGCCCGAGAGCAGCACGACGGCGCGTGCGGGTGAGTCAGCGCCCCGGTTCATTGCCCCAGAGATACTTGTGCAGTTGAATCTGCAGCCGCACCGGCAGACGGTCGGCGAGGATCCACTCGGCCAGCTGCCGCGCCGGCAGCTGCTCGTGGCTCGGCGAGAACAGCACGCCGCAGCGCTGGGCAAGCTTGAGTCGCTCGAGCGTGGCGCGGCTCCAATCGTAGTCGGCGCGATCACACAGCACGAACTTGATCTGCTCCTCCGGCCTCAACAGCGCGAGCTGCTCATAGCGATTGCGGTGCTCTTCGCCGGAACCCGGTGTCTTGACGTCGACGACCCGTATGACGCGCACGTCCACCGCATCGATCGGCACGGCACCGCTGGTCTCCAGGGAGACGCGATATCCGGCATCGGCAAGCGCGGTCAACAGCTCGATACAGGACTTCTGCGCCAGCGGCTCGCCACCCGTGACGCAGACATAGCGGGCGCCGAGTTCACGCACGCGCTCGAGAATCGCATCGAGCTCCCACCATTCGCCACCATGAAACGCGTAGGCCGTATCGCAGTACTGGCAGCGCAGCGGGCAGCCGGTCAGGCGCACGAACACGGTCGGCATACCGACCGTATCCGCTTCACCCTGCAGCGAGTGAAAGATCTCCGTGAGTTTGAGCCGCACGCTCAATCCGCGCGCATCCGGCGGCACGCGCTAAGGGGCGTCCGGCGCAATCATCGTCAGCCGGTCCGCGGCCAGCTTGGCCGCATCGGTACCGGGATAGCGCTGCACCACCTGCTTCAGGGTCGAACGCGCGTCAGCCATGTGCTTGAGCTCGAATTGGGCGTAGCCGGTCTTCAGCAACGCATCGGGGGCCTTGCGCGATTGCGGATACAGTTCGCCGAGGGTGCGAAAAGCCGCGATGGCATTATCGTAGTCGCGTGTGACGTAGAAGCCCTCGCCGAGCCAATACTGCGCGTTATCGGCCAGTGCGCTGTGCGGATAGAGCCGTAGAAAGTCACGGAACTGTGTGATGGCGCCGCTGTAGTCCGAGGCTTTGAGCGCATCGAAGGCGCGGTTATAGGCAGCCTGATCGTCCGCGCCGGACCCCGCGCCCGCAGGCGCGCTGCTGCCCGGTCCGGGAGCGAGCCCCGAGGCGCCGCCGCTGCCGGTGAGCCCCGCGCCCGTGCCACCTTTGAGCGTCTCGAGCACCTTGAGTCGCCGGTCGAGATCGGCGTACAGATCGCGCTGCTGCTTGCGCAGCGCTTCGTTGCTGTTCTGCAGTTCCTCGACCGTGCCGCGCAGTTCGCGCAGTTGTGCGTCGAGCACATCGAGGCGCTGGGACAGGGTCAGCAGGCTCTGGTTGCTGACTACGCGCTCGACTCGCCCGAGCCTTTGATCGATGTCGTTGAGCTTGACCTGCGTTGGATCGGGCTCCGCTGCGTTGGTCTCGCAGCCGGCGAGCGCGACGGCGCAACAGATCAGCGCCAGCCATTGGCAAAACTGCCTCGACATCGCGTATCTTCAGTTCAGGTAGACGATTTCGACGCGCCGATTTTTCGACCACGCGTCTTCCGTATGCCCCGTGACCGCGGGTCGCTCCTCGCCGTAGCTCACCGTCGTGATCTGCGATTCGGCCACGCCTTGCAGCAACAGCGCCCGTCGCACGGCCTGGGCTCGGCGCTCCCCCAATCCGATGTTGTATTCGCGCGAGCCGCGTTCATCGGTGTTGCCTTCGAGGCGCACACGAATGCTGGCATTGGAGGCGAGGTAGCGCGCGTGCGCAGTAATCTGACCGCTGTAGTCGGATCTGATTTCACTGCTGTCGAAGTCGAAATAGATCGTGCGATTCTTGAGCTGTGCTCCGCCCGGACCAGCGACGCCTTCGCCGGAGCCGTTGGCGGTGGCAGCCCCGTAGGCCCCGGAGGTATCGGCGCCCAAGGTCTGTGACTGATCGGCAGGCACCGCAGTGCCAGCTGGTGTCGTTGTGGGGCGCGGCTTATGGGCACAGCCACCGAGCAGCACCGCGCCGATGACTGCGGTCCAGATGAGAACGCTCTTATGCATAGCTTGACTCCGAAGTTCGTGGCGCTGTCGCGGCAGCCACCTTATTACCATACCGTGACACGGCCGACATCTGTTTGACGTCCCCATGAGGGCCTGTCTCCTAGTGTTGGAACGGTTCCCAGGCCGGCTCGCGCAGCTCACCCTGGCTCGAGGTCAACCGCTGCGTGACCTGGCCGTCCACCGATACGGTCTGCAGTGTCCCGACCGCGCCCTCGCGTCCCGCGTAGATGATGGTGGCACCGTTGGGTGCAAAACTCGGTGATTCATCGAGGCTGCCATGAGAGAGCACGCTGACCGTACCCGAGGCCAGATCCTGCACGGCAATGCGGTAATTGCTGCCCTCGCGCGTCACGAACGCAATCTTGGTTCCATCCCATGACACTCGCGGCCGGGCGACATAGCCCGAACCGAAGCTGATGCGCTGCACGCGTTTGGGGTTGGCGATGTCGAGCTTGTAGATCTGGGGGCCGCCGGCGCGATCGGAAGTGAAATAGATGCTCTTGCCGTCCGGCGCCCAGGCCGGCTCGGTATCCACGGCTGGATCGTCGGTCAGCCGCGTGAGCCCCTGCGTCGCCAGATCGAGCAGCCAGATATCGAGGTTACCGCCGCTGCCCGAGAGTGTGAGCGCCAGGCGCGTGCCGTCGGGCGAGAACGCGGGCGCGCCGTTGACGCCCAATCGCTGCGACACCAAACGGCGCTCGCCGGTGCGTACACGCTGAATGTAGATCGCTGACAGGCGATTCTCGAACGACACATAGGCCAGCCACTGATCGTCCGCCGACCACGTGGGCGACATGATCGGCTGCGCGGACTCGAGAATCACCTTGGGCAATTCGCCGTCGGAGTCGGCGACGATGAGCTGAAAGTGCTGACTGGGCGCCTGACCCTGCACCGAGACGTAGGCAACGCGGGTCGCAAAGGCCCCCCGTACGCCCAGAATCGCCTCGTAGACGAAATCGCTGACCATGTGCGCGGCGTTGCGCAGGCTGGCACTCGTGGCAACGAATCTCTTGCCGCCAATGCGCTGGCCGGTCAACGTATTGACCAGATCGCACTCGACATCGATCTCGTTCGGGTTGGGAGCTGTCACTCGGCCGACCAGCACGTAGTCGTTGCCCGCGGCCTTCCAGTCCGCAGCCTGCACTTCCGCCGGACGCGTAGGCGTCGTGAGCATGTCATGGCGCTGCATCGCGCGAAAGCGTCCGCTGCTCTCGAGATCGTGCTGAACCACAGCGGCCAGATCAAAGCCGCCGTCGGCCGGCACTGCGCGCCCGAACGGTACGATCGCAATCGGGATCGGATCGGTCACACCCTGCGTGACGTTGACCTGCAGCTCGGCTCGGGCCGGTATCGCTGCCAGCCCCAGGGCGGCCAGGATTGCGCTGCTCGTTAGGACAGCAAGGGACCTGCGAAGGCCGCGTGGGCGGGGGCGCAGCCCCCGCGATGATGGATATCTAGTCATGGGGGGTGAAGGTAACAACCACATCGCGGTCGAACAAGGCCGGATCGGACGGCGCGGGCAAGGGCGAGGCCCGGTAGGCCGCGTCCCCGATCGACTGACGCACGGCTTCATCGCCGTTGCAGCTGCCCACCTGTACGGCGGTGACCACCCCGCCCGGCACTTGAGTGATACGGACCTGGCAGCTGATACCGGCATGAGCGCTGGGCGGGCGAATCCAGGCGCGCTCGATTCGAGCGGCAATCATGGCTTGATACTGCGCCAATGCGCCGTTCGAGCGCGCTACATCCAGGTGCTCTTCGGCCTGCAGCTGCGAGCGCAAATCCGCCTCGCGCTGCGCGCGCTCCTGCTCGATTTTGCGCTGTTGCGCCAGTTGCTGCGCCTTGCGGTCCGCCTCGGCCTTGGCCGCGGCGTCAGCCTTGGCCTTCGCCTCTGCCTCGGCCTCCGCCGCAGCCTTGGCCTTGGCCTCTGCCTCGGCTGCCGACTTGGCCTGCGCCTCCGCTGTTGCCTTGCGCTCGGCTTCAGCCTGGGCCTGGCGCTCCGCCTCGGCCTTTGCGGCCGCTTCCTTTTCAGCCTGTTCGTGCTGAAGCCGCTCAGCTTTCTGTTCCGCAGCCCGTTGCTCGGCTTCGGTGTCGACAGGCGGGGGGGCGGGCTGGGCCGGCGGAGCCGGTGCGCTCGGCGCGGCCTCGTGCACGACGGTGCCCTCGATCGCCAGCACCTGCGGCGCCGGCTTGGGCGAGCGATATTGCCACCAGCCCCACACCAGAGCGCCAACGATCGCCGCGTGAATCAGGATCGACAGGACTACCGACAGGACGCGATCGCTGCGGCGTTCGCTCATGGCGTTGTCGGGGGTTTCCGTGGCGGATCGGTCTGGAAGCCAACTTTGCGTGCCCCGGCCTGCTGCAGCAGGACCATGGCCTGGACCACGCGGCCATAGCTGACCGCCTGATCGCCATTGACCAGAACGGCGCGGTCCGGAGCGCGCCGCAAGGCCGCGGTGGCGCGGATGAGCACCGTCTGATCGTTGATGGGCTGCTTCGGGGCAGCGCCGAGATTCAGATACAGCCGCCCCTGCGCGTCGATCGACAGGACCAGCGGCGTTTCGTTTTGCGGGGGGAGCGGCTCGGCCGCAGCCTTGGGCAAATCTACCTTGATACCCTGGGTCAGCAACGGCGCCGTGATCATGAAGATGATCAGCAGCACCAGCATCACGTCGATGTAAGGCACGACGTTGATCTCGCCCATCAGCATGCGCTTGCCTTTGTGGGCTGCGGCCATGTCAGCCTCCTCGTCCGGGCGAGCGTGGCGGGGCTGCCGGCGCGGCCGCAAGCGCCCCCCCCGCCGCCACCGGCCCGGAGGCGCCAGCGGGGCTGCGGCCGGCGTAGCGCTGCAGGATCGTCGAGAGCTCTTCCATAAATCCGTCGTAGCGCAGCTCGAGCCGACTGACCTGGTCGGCATAGCGGTTATAAGCCACGACCGCCGGTATGGCCGCGAACAGGCCCATCGCCGTGGCGATCAGCGCCTCGGCGATCCCCGGTGCGACCATCGCCAGCGTTGCCTGCTGCACATTGCCCAGCGAACTGAACGCGCTCATGATGCCCCAGACGGTACCAAACAGACCCACATAGGGGCTGGTCGAGCCGACGGTGGCCAGCGTCGCGAGGCTTTGCTCGAGTCGCTCGATCTCCTTGAGCTGTGCCACACGCATGGCGCGCCGCGAGCCTTCCAGCAGCATATCGGCAGCGACGCCGCCCTGTGCCCGCAGGCGCGCAAACTCGCGAAAACCGAACTCAAAAATGCTCTCCATGCCGGAGGTTTTGCCGCGCGATTCCACGGTCCGATACAGCGAACTCAGATCCCCGCCGGACCAGAAGCTGTTCTCGAAGCGATCGGCATCGCGCCGCGCGCGGTTCACGACCATGCGCTTGCGGAAAATGATGGCCCACGATCCCACCGAAGCGGCCAGCAGAATCCCGAGGACGATCTGCACCACCAGGCTCGCCTGTACGATCAGGCGCACAACCGACAACTCACCGCCCATCAACTACTCCTTGGAACAACGACAGCATTGGCGCAGGGCATGGATCTCAAGCCTGGAGCTCACGGATTATGACTGCCGGCAAGCGCTTGGGTTTCAGGCTTTGCGCGTCGAGACAAGCCACGCGCACGGTTGCGCACAGCAGCAGCTCACCCTCGATGCTGTCGCGCCAGATGCTCTGCTCGAAGGCGAGGCTGGCGCCCCCGTTCTGGGCCGGCTCACAGCTGATCGCGAGCACATCATCGAGGCGGGCCGGTCGCCGGTACTGCGCCTCGAGCGCCACCACCGAGAATACGATCCCCGGATCCAGGGCGAGCGCGCGCTGCGAGACACCGCGCGAGCGCAGCCATTCACTGCGCGCGCGCTCGAGGAATCTTAGATAGTTCGCATAATAAACAATCCCGCCTGCATCGGTATCCTCCCAGTACACCCGCGCCTGCCACACAAAGGCCTTCAAGCGCCCTCGCCGAACAGCGACAGGTTGGCGGCCGCGCGCTCGGGCACCTTGAGCCCGAAATGCTGCCAGGCCAGGCGCGTGGCCACGCGTCCGCGCGCCGTGCGGGCGACCAGGCCCTGCTGGATCAGGAACGGCTCGATCACGTCCTCGAGCGTGCCGCGCTCCTCGCCGATCGCTGCCGACAGGCTCTCGATGCCGACCGGGCCGCCATCGAATTTCTCCATGATCGTGCGCAGCAGCTTGCGATCGAGGGCATCGAGCCCCTGCGGGTCGACCTGCAACAGGTCGAGCGCGGCGTGCGCGGCGCTGTCGTCGATGCGGCCGTCGGCCTTGACCTGCGCATAGTCGCGCACGCGGCGCAGCAGCCGGTTGGCGATGCGCGGCGTGCCGCGCGAGCGCTGCGCGATGCGTAGTGCCCCGGCAGCATCGATCTCGACGCCGAGGATCCTGGCCGAGCGGTGCACGATGCGCTCGATCTCGGCAATGGCGTAGAACTCGAGCCGTTGCACGATGCCGAAGCGATCGCGCAACGGCGAGGTCAACAGGCCGGCGCGGGTTGTGGCGCCGACCAGCGTGAACTGCGGCAGATTGAGCCTGATGGAGCGCGCGGCGGGACCCTCACCGATCATGATGTCGAGCTGATAATCCTCCATCGCCGGGTACAGGATTTCCTCGACGATCGGGCTCAGGCGGTGAATCTCATCCACGAACAGCACATCGCGCGGCTGCAGGTTGGTCAGGATTGCCGCCAGGTCACCGGGACGCTCGAGCACCGGGCCGGAAGTCTGCCGCAGATTCACGTGCAGCTCGGTGGCGATGACATGCGCTAACGTGGTTTTCCCCAATCCCGGCGGACCGAAGATCAGCACGTGATCGAGCGCCTCGGCGCGCATGCGTGCCGCGTCAATGAAGATCGAGAGCTGCGATTTGACGTGCTCCTGGCCGATATATTCGGCCAGTGCGCGCGGCCGGATGGCCCGATCGATCGCATCATCGGGTGCAGCGGCGGCGGCGCTGACCAGCCGTTCGCTCTCGAGCGCGCTCATTCGCGCACCGCTCCTTGCAGCGCACGACGTATGAGCTCCTCGGTCGACAGCGCGCCGCTCTGGCTGCCCAGCCCCTTGAGCAGCCGCGTGGCCTCCAACGGCTTATAGCCGAGGGCGACCAGCGCGCTATAGGCCTCAGCCTGCGCTCCCGGCTGTAAGCGCTGCGCATCCGCGCCAAGGACCGCCGCCGCAGCCAGCACGCTCGGATCCTCCAGCCGGTCGCGCATCTCGATGATGAGCCGTTCGGCGATCTTGCGGCCAACGCCCGGAATGCGCGTGAGCGTGCCGGCATCCTCAGCGCGCACCGCCTGCGCGAAGGCCGCGGCGGTGACGCCCGAGAGAATCGCGAGCGCGATGCGCGGGCCGACGCCCGAGACCTTCAACAGGTTGCGGAACAGGGCCCGCTCCTGCAGGGTCGCAAAGCCATACAACACGTGCGCGTCCTCGCGCACCACCAAATGGGTCAGCAGGCGCGTAGGCTGGCCAACCGCCGGCAAAGTGTAAAAGGTCGACATGGGCGCTTCGACCTCGTAGCCGATGCCGCCGACCTCGAGCAGCAGGTGCGGCGGTGATCTGAACGCCACCAGCCCGGAAAGCGAACCGATCATCGTGCGGTCACGCTACCGAAGAGCGTCCGATCCTCGATGCCGGCGGCGCTGAGCGCCCCGAGCCGCCGCGTCTGCGCGTGGCACAGTGCGGCCGCGAGCGCATCGGCGGCATCGGCAGCGAGCGCTGCCTCCAATTGCAGCAGCGTTCGCACCATCTGTGCGACCTGTGGCTTGGCAGCGGCACCGTAGCCGGTGACCGCCATCTTGATCGCACGTGGCGCGTACTCGTGCACGCTGGCGCCGAGTGAGGCGGCCGCGCACAACGCCACACCGCGCGCCTGCCCGAGCTTGAGAGCGCTGTCGGGATTGCGATGCAGGAACACTCGCTCGATCGCGATCATGTCCGGCCGGTGCTCGCTCACCAGCGCGCTCACAGCGGCGTAGATACGCTGCAGACGCACTACCATCACGCGCCCCGCGACATCGATGCAACCGCTGGCGACGTGACGTTCGCCGCCGGCGCGACAATCGATGATTCCAAAGCCGGTGCGCTGCGAGCCGGGATCGATACCGAGTACGCGGCATTCGTTCGCGATCAGCGTGAGCGACTCAAGGCCGTCGCGCGGCCGGAACGCGCGCCAGGACTTGGTCGAGTATCGCGCCATGGATTGAATTCCTCAAACGCACTTGCTGTGGCCGACCATACCCTGAATGATAGCCGGAAGACACCAGCCTCACAGCATGGAAACCGCGACCCACGCACTGCCCGAGATCGCCGCGAAGCTCGATGCCGCGCGTGCGGCCCTGCTCGAACTCGGTGCCGAGCACGCCGCGCTCGCAGCCGGTGTCGAGGCGGCCGAGGCGGTCGCTGCGCTGACGCAGGATATCGATCTCGCAGTGGCGACCGCGCTGCATTGGACGCGTCTGAGCGGACTGCCGCGCGAACCACCCGCGGCCGAGACGCGCCTGAGCCCGACGGCGCTGCAGCTCGCCGCGGATCTGGGGCGCCTGGGCCAGTTGAGCTTGCCCGCGAACTGGTCGGCCACAAAGGGTCTGAATGCCCAGCAGGCCGAAACCCTGCGCAAGATGCTGCTGGCAGTGGCTGCCGACCCGCGTCTGGTGGTGGCGCGGCTGGCCGAGCAGCTGGTGCGACTGCGCCATGCGCGCGGGCTGACGCCGCCCGAGCAGCAGAGCCTTGCGCTGCAGACGCGCGAGATCCTCGCGCCGCTCGCGAACCGCCTCGGAGTCTGGAACCTCAAATGGGAACTTGAGGATCTGGCCTTTCGCTACCTCGAGCCCGAGCCATACCACCGCATCGCGCGCGCGCTATCCGAACGGCGGGTAGACCGCGAGCGCTACATCGACTCGGTTTGCGCGCTGCTCAAGCGCGAACTGCGGCAAGCGGGCGTCGCCGCCATGGTTTTCGGCCGACCCAAACACATCTACAGCATTGCCCGCAAGATGCAGCGCAAGCAATTGGGTTTCGAGCAGCTGTTCGATGTGCGCGCAGTGCGCGTCGTGGTCGATTCGATCGCCGAATGCTACGCAGCCCTCGGCGTCGTGCATGGCCTGTGGCACTACGTTGCGGGCGAGTTCGACGATTACATCGCCACGCCCAAGGGCAACGAATATCGCTCGATTCACACCGCGGTAATCGGCCCGCAGGACAAATCGCTCGAGGTGCAGATTCGTTCGCGCGACATGCACGAGCAGGCCGAACTCGGCGTCGCGGCGCACTGGCGCTACAAGGAAGGAGGCACGCGCGATGCCAGCTACGAGCGCAAGATCGAGTGGGTCCGGCGCGTGCTCGACCCGACGCAGGCCACGGACCTGGACGGCGATCCGATCGAACGCCTGAAGATCGAGCTGTTCGCCGACCGCATTTACGCGATGACGCCGCGCGGCGAGGTGGTGGATCTGCCGCGAGGCTCGACGCCGCTGGACTTCGCCTACCACGTGCACACGGATCTCGGGCATCGCTGTCGCGGCGCGAAGATCAACGGTCGCATCGTGCCGCTCAATCAGCCGCTCGCCAATGGCGAGGTGGTGGAAATCATTACCGGCAAGCAGGCCGCTCCGAGCCGCGACTGGCTGTCACCGGAACAGGGCTTCCTGGCCTCGGCCAGAAGTCGCGCCAAAGTGCGCGCCTGGTTTCGACGGATCGATGAGTCCGATCATCGCGCCAGCGGCCGCGAAAGCCTCGAGCGCGAGCTCACGCGTGCCGGGGCGGGACCCGAGCTGATCGCCCCGCTGGTGCGTGAACTGAAGGCCGATAGCGCCGAGGACCTGCAGCGTTTGATCGGCGAGGGCGAGATCAGCAGCAGCGCCTTGGCGCAGGCGCTCGCCCGCTTGCGCGCACCGGCGCCGGCGCCGCTGACCACGGTGCGCATGCGACCTCAACGCCGCACCGGACGCTCTCCGGTGGAGATCGAAGGCGTCGGGGATCTGCCGATCACGATGGCGCGCTGCTGCGGTCCGGTGCCGCCCGAACCCATTGCCGGCTATGTAACCCTGGGCCGCGGCGTCACGATTCATCAGGCACGCTGCGCGAGCTTGCTGCGCATGCGCGCGGTCAAACCCGAGCGCGTACTCAACGTCGATTGGACTTTGGATTCCGATAGCTTGCTGCCAGTACGGATTCGCGTCGAAGCCTTCGACCGCCGCGGCCTGCTGCGCGACGTCTCCGACGTCATGGCGCTCGAAAAGCTCAGCATCGAAGGGGTCAACTCCGACACCGACCCGAACGATCGCATCGCCACCATTGTTATGCGCACCGCGGTACGCGACCATGAGCAACTCGGTCGGGTCTTACAGCGCCTCAGCGCCGTACCAAATGTACTGCGCGCTCAACGCCTGCCTTAAAGGAGAGCTGTCGATGCAGCATCGTCGTCTTGGAAGTCATGGCCCCGAAGTCTCCGCCCTTGGCCTCGGTTGCATGAGTCTGGGCATTGCGGAGATGTATTCCAGCAGCATCGGCAGTGACAGCCAAGCGGTCCAATTGATCCACAGGGCCCTGGATCTGGGCGTAACGTTCGATGGCCGGCCTGGTGCAGGCCGGCAGGGTACGCCACGTCGGACTATCGGAAGCCGCACCCGCCACGATCTGCCCCGCCCACCGGGTGCATCCGATAGCCGCGCTACAGACCGAATACTCGCTCTGGAGCCTGGAGCCTGGAGCCCGAGGAGCAAATTCTGCCGCCACAGCGGGATTGGCGACACTGAATCATTGACGGTATGCGGCCTCGATCGGCGCACGCACTCGCGCCGGTGATGGCCAACGGCGCATTTGGGTTCTTATGGGAGCTTGAGCATGATCATTCTTGTCACCGGTGCAACCTCTGGCTTTGGCGCGGCGATTGCGCGGCGCTTTGCTGCCGAGGGCCATCGCATCATCGCCGCGGGCCGCCGCCGCGAGCGGCTTGCGGCCTTGGTCGCTGAGCTCGGCACGGCGCGGGTGCATCCGGTCGCACTGGATGTGCGCGATCGCGCGGCGATCGATGCGGCGCTGGCCGCGCTGCCGCCCGAACTCGCGGCAATCGACCTGCTCGTGAACAATGCCGGTCTCGCGGTGGGCCTGGAGCCCGCGCAGCGCGCCGATCTGGCTGGCTGGGAGCGCATGGTTGACACCAACGTGAAGGGACTCATGTACGTCACCCGCGCCGTACTGCCCGGCATGGTCGCGCGTCATAGGGGGCATATCGTCAATCTCGGCTCCGTTGCGGCCACCTACCCCTATCCGGGCGGCAATGTCTACGGCGCAACCAAGGCCTTCGTCCGACAATTCTCCCTGAACCTGCGCGCCGACCTGCTGGGCACCCCGATCCGCGTGACGAACGTGGAGCCAGGTTTGGTCGGCGGCACCGAATTCTCAACCGTGCGCTTCGGTGGCGATGCGCAGAAGGCTGCCAAAATGTATGACGGCGCGGACGCGCTCACGCCCGAGGACATCGCCGAGACCGTGCATTGGGTGGCGAGCCTGCCGGCACGCGTCAATATCAATTCGATCGAGCTCATGCCGGTCACGCAGTCCTTCGGGCCGCTGGCGGTGCATCGCTCAGGCGCGCCTTCGTGAGCCCGGCCTGCGCAGCGCTCAGCGGTTGATATTGTCGATGGCGCGCCTGTCGACGGCCAGCGCGGCCTCGTGCAGCGCCTCGGCGAGCGTGGGATGCGCGTGGATGGTGCGCTGCAGATCTTCGGCGCTGGCCTGGAACTCCATCGCGAGCGTAGCCTCAGCGATCAGCTCACCGGCCATGGGACCGATGATATGCACGCCCAGGATGCTGTCGGTGTCGCGCGCCGCCAGAATCTTCACGAAGCCGACCGCTGCTTGCATCGCGCGCGCACGGCCGCTGGCCGCGAACGGAAACACCCCGCTCTTGTAGAACGTGCCGGCAGCCTTGAGCTGCTGTTCGCTCCTGCCGACCCAGGCGATCTCGGGCGCCGTATAGATGACCGAGGGAATGACCTCGTAGTTGACGTGCGCATAGCGCCCGGCAATGCGATCCGCAACCGCGATGCCCTCTTCCTTGCCCTTGTGTGCCAGCATCGGACCGCGCACACAATCCCCGATGGCCCAGACGTCTTCGGCGCCCGTGCGGCATTGCGCATCGACCTGAATAAATCCGCGCTCATCGAGCCCGACGCCGCACTCGGCGGCGAACAGATCCGCACTGTACGGTCGACGGCCGACGGCAACGATGACTTGGTCGGCGCTGAGGCTGTGCGCGCCGCCTTGATCACTGTATTGGACGGTCGCACTGCCGTTTGCGACCGCCGCACCGGTGACTTTGGCACCGAGTCGTATGTTCAGTCCCTGCTTCTTGAAGTGCCGCAGCGCCTCGAGTGCGAGCTGCTGGTCGGCGATCGCGAGGAAGCTCTCGAGCGCCTCGAGCACGACCACCTCGGCGCCCAAACGGCGCCAGACGCTGCCGAGCTCCAGACCGATGACCCCGGCGCCGATCACGATCAGCTTCTTGGGGACGGAGGCCAACTCGAGCGCGTCCCAGGAATCGATGATGTGCTGGTGATCGAAAGGCAGCGCCTCGAGCTCGGTCGGTATTGAGCCGCTGGCCAGCACCACGTGACGCGCAGCGAGCTCGCTCTTGGCACCGTCGGGCGCCGTCACTTCGACGCGCCGCCCCGCCAACAGTCGGGCCGAGCCGTGGATCGCGGTGGCGCCGGCCGCCTTGAGCAGCGCGGCGACCCCTCCGGTCATGGTGCGCACGATGCTCGCGCGACGCTTTTGCATCGCGGCCAGATCGAGCGTTATGCCGCTCGCCCGGATACCGTGGACCGCAAACTCTGACCTGGCCCGGTCATAGAGCTCGGAAGACTCGAGCAACGCCTTGGACGGAATGCAACCGGCATTCAGACAGGTTCCGCCGAAGGCGCCGCTGCCATCGCGATTCTTCCAGGCATCGATACAGGCGACTTTGAGACCGTTCTGCGCCGCGCGGATGGCTGCCGGATAGCCGGCGGGCCCTGCGCCGATCACGACGACATCGAAGGCGTCTGCCATGGTGCTCACACTCCGAGCAGCAGCCGGCCCGGATCTTCGAGGCAATCCTTGACCGCAACCAGAAATTGCACCGCTTCGCGGCCATCGATGATGCGATGGTCATAGGTGACCGCCAGGTACATCATGGGCCGGACTACCACCTCACCTTTCACGACCATCGCGCGCTCCTGGATCTTGTGCATCCCCAGGATCGCGCTCTGCGGTGCATTGACGATCGGCGTGGACATCAGCGAACCGAAGATGCCGCCGTTGGTGATGCTGAAGGTGCCCCCGGTCAAGTCTTCGAGCGTGATCGAACCGCTGCGCGCTCGGGTTGCGAACGTGCCAATGCGCTGCTCGATCTCAGCAAAGCTCAGACCATCGGCATCGCGCAGCACCGGCACCATCAGGCCTCGCTCGGTCGACACCGCCACGCCGATATCGAAGTATTCGTGGTAGACAATGTCGCTGTTCTCGACCGAGGCGTTGACGCTCGGAAAGCGCTTGAGGCCTTCGACCGCCGCTTTGACGAAAAAGGACATGAAGCCGAGCTTCACGCCGTGCTTGTTCTCAAAGCTGTCCTTGTAGCGCGCGCGCAGATCCTGCACCGCCGCGAGATCGACCTCGTTGAAGGTTGTGAGCAGGGCCTGGGTCGTTTGCGCCTGTACCAGGCGCTCGGCGATACGCGCTCGCAGCCGCGTCATCGGCACACGCTGATCAACCCGTCCGGCGCGCGGCTCGACCGGCGCTGGCTTGGCGGCCGGCGCGCTGGCGGCCGACGCGGCAGCCAGCGCATCGGTCTTGGTCACGCGGCCACCGGCGGCCGAGCCGACCATTGAGCCGGGCGCGAGATTATTCTCCTCGATCACGCGTCGCGCGGCCGGCCCCGTTCTGGGCGCGGCGGCGTTCGCACCCGCCGTGCCAGTGCCAGCCTCGACGGGCGCAGCGGCGGTCACGGTGGCGGTCACGGCGGCGCCCTCTTCAATGACGGCGAGCAGTTCGCCGCTCTTGACCGACGCTCCGGCCTGCGCCTTGATTTCGCGCAACACACCGCTGATGGGCGAGGGCACCTCGAGCACGACCTTGTCGGTTTCCAGATCGGCCAGATTCTCGTCGCGACTGACGCTCTGGCCAAGCTGCTTGTGCCAAGCCACGAGCGTGGCATCGGCGACGGACTCGGGTAATTGCGGAACGCGAATCTCGACGCTCATGAACTCTTCTTCCTGATTGGCGTGCTGGCGCTGCGCTCCGGTGTCTCGGCCACGGGTCCGGCGGTGAGGGTCAGTCGCGGCGTACTGCGCAGGGTCTGCTCGATGGAGGTGGCATTGAGTGCGGTCTCGACCAGACGGCGTTGCTCAGCCTCGTGCAGCTTGGCCACGCCGGTGGCGGGCGCCGCGGCGGCGGCGCGCCCCGCGTAGTACACGGTGCGCGGCAGCGCGAGATCCTGCAGCCGATGACGAATCTGATACCAGGCGCCCTGGTTCTGCGGCTCCTCCTGGCACCAAACCAACTCGGTGGCGTTGGCATAGCGCGTCAGCACCGCCTGGTATTCCTCCACCGGGAATGGGTACAGCTGCTCGATGCGCACGATGGCGACATCGTGCTGTGCGGCAAGCCGGCGCGCCTTGAGCAGATCGAAGTACACCTTACCGCTGCAGAACACGACTCGTTGTGTCTGCGCCGGCTCGATCTCGTCGATCTCATCGATGATATTGGCGAAACTGTTGTTGCTGAGGTCGGCGAGCGAGGAGACCGACAGCTCGTGGCGCAGCAGGCTCTTGGGCGTCATCACGATGAGCGGTTTGCGAAACGGCCGCAGCATCTGCCGCCGCAACATGTGGAACATCTGGGCCGGTGTCGAGGGCACGCACACCTGCATATTGTTCTCGGCACACAATTGCAGGAAGCGCTCGAGGCGCGCCGAGGAATGTTCCGGCCCCTGACCTTCGTATCCGTGCGGCAGAAACATCGTCAGACCGCACAATCGCCCCCACTTGGCCTCGCCGGAGGAAATGAATTGGTCGATCACGACCTGCGCGCCGTTGACGAAGTCGCCGAATTGCGCCTCCCAAATTACGAGGCAATCGGGGCTCGTGGTCGAGTAGCCGTACTCAAATCCGAGCACGGCCTCTTCCGACAGCACCGAGTCGATAATGGTAAAGCGCGGCTGACCGTCTTTGACATGCTGCAGCGGGAGGTAGCGCTGACCGCTGCTTTGATCGTGCAGTACCGCGTGGCGATGAAAAAAGGTGCCGCGCCCGGAATCCTGTCCCGAGATACGTACCGCGACGTCCTCGTCCAGCAGCGAGGCATACGCCAGCGTCTCGGCGACGCCCCAGTCGAGCGGCAGCTCTCCGGACATCATCTTGGCACGGTTGGCGACCACCTGCGCCACCCGCGGATGCAGCACGAACTCGCTCGGATACTGCGTCAGACGCTTGCCGAGCGCGGCGAGGCGATCAGGCTCGACGCCCGTGCGCGGACGCTCGGACCAATCGAACTGCGCGTAGCTCGACCAGTCGATCGTGTGTTTGTTGCCGATCAGCCCAAGGGCCGGATGCACTTCAAAGCGCCCTGAATCCAGGGCGTGCCGGTACTGCTCGACCATGCCCTCAGCCTCGGCGGCGGTCAATACGTCCTCCGCGGCCAGCAGGTCGGCATAGAGCTTGCGGGCCGTCGGATGCTGGCGTATAGCGCGATACATCAGCGGTTGTGTCGCTGCCGGCTCGTCGGCTTCGTTATGCCCGAGTCGCCGATAGCAGACCAGATCGATCACAACGTCCTTGTGAAAGCGTTGTCGATAGCGCAGCGCCAGGCGCGTCGCGAACACTACCGCCTCGGGGTCATCGGCGTTGACGTGTAGGATTGGAGCCTCGACCATCTTGGCCACATCGCTCGAATACGTGGTCGAGCGCACGTCGCGCCGATCGGACGTGGTGAAGCCGATCTGATTGTTGATGACGATATGAATCGTGCCGCCGGTGCGGAAACCGCGCGCCTGCGAGAGCTGCAGCGTCTCCATGACGACGCCCTGCCCCGCGAACGCTGCATCGCCGTGCATCAGTACCGGCACGACCTTGTCACCCTGGGCGTCGTCGCGGCGCTCCTGGCGAGCCCGCACCGAGCCCTCGACTACCGGATCGACGATCTCGAGATGCGAGGGATTGAAGGCGAGCGCGACGTGCACGTTGCCGGCCGGGGTGCGCAGGTCGGCCGAGAAGCCTTTGTGATACTTGACGTCGCCGGAACCCTGCCAGTGGTTCTCGTCGTATTTACCCTCGAACTCCGAGAACAACTGCGCCGGGGATTTTCCCAGCACATTGACCAGTACGTTGAGCCGGCCACGGTGCGCCATGCCCAGCACGAATTCCTCGATTCCGGCGCCACCCCCCTGCTGGATCAGATCGTTCAGCAGCGCAATCAGTGCATCGCCGCCTTCGAGCGAGAAGCGCTTCTGGCCGACGTACTTGGTATGCAGATAGCGCTCGAGACCTTCGGCGGCTGTCAGCTGCCAGAGCAGGTTGCACCGCTCCTCAGCCGGGAAACGATACTGCATGCGGCCGAGCTGGAACTGATCTTGCAGCCACAGCCGCTCATCGGTGTCCGAGACGTGGGCAAATTCGGCGCCGATATGGCCGCAATAGACCGCTTCGAGGCGCGCGACAATTTCGCGCAACGTCGCGCGTTTGGCAATCCATTCGTTGCGGCTCGCAGTATAGAACTCGCTATCGAGGTCGGCATCGCTGAGACCCGCATAGTCGAGATCCAGCACCCGCGGGCGCGAGCGTTGCTGCAGACCGAGCGGATCGATATGCGCGATCAGATGACCGCGGTTGCTGTAGATCTGCATGAGCCGCGATACCGCTGCCTGCTTTTCGCTGGCCACGCCAGCCGGCGCGGGGCTTGCCGCAGCCAGGCGGCCGGCCTGGGTGCGCGCAGCCACCGCGGCGATGACCGGACTGTGCGCTCGCTCGGGGCCATCGCCGGAGGGCAGCGCGTCGAAGTAGCTACGCCATGCGGCATCGACGCTGGCCGGATCGCGCAGGTACTGCTCGTAGAGCGCCTCCACATAGCTGGCATTGGCGCCAGACAATGGCGTGCTGGCAAGCTGCTCGAGCAGGGATGGCGGCATGAGGGGTCCTGATAAGCCTGGAGCAAAACCTGAAAAAATGGAAAAAACCCTGTCCACTCAATGAGCTAGATGCAAACGGACAGGCTCCCAGTCTATCGGATAGGGCCTCCCAAGGAAACGGATCGGGCGCACCTGCCGCACTGCGTTATTGAAATACAACGCACCGGCAATCGCCGCTGCGTCTCATCACAATCCTGGCAACTGGATTGAAGCGCGGGCGGCTACTGCGGCGTCGGACCCTGGGTTACTCGCACCAGATCGTCCGGACGCATCCACTTTTGAAACGCGTCCTGCACCTCGGCGGGTGTGAGCTCGATGTAGCGGCGTGCCGCAATCGAGGGCTCATCGAGCGGCAGATTGAGCTCCCGACGTTCAATCAGCCCATGCGCGATGCCATCGACGCTCGACTCCGCCAGTGGGATCCGACGCAGCAGCAGCGCCTTGACCCGCAGCAGCTCATCGCTACCGACCACGGCGCTCTGCATGCTCCTGAGCTCCTGCACCGCGATGTTCGCGGCCTTGCCGACATTCTGCGGATCACAGGCGTACTGGATGAAATACGCGCCACGGGTTCGACCGGCCTGCAGCGTCGACCCGACCGAATACACGAGTCCGGCATTCTTGCGCAGCTCGATGCTCAAACGCGTGGAATAGAACCCGCCACCGAGCACGGCACTGCCGAGCTCGAGCGCGTAGTAGTCCGGATCGGAACGGGTCAAGGCGAGATTCTGCGCCAGAATGACGTTGTCCTGGACGCGGCTGGCATCCGGCACGGCCACCGTGCTGGCCTTGTTGGCCGGAACCTGCGGCAGATCGGTATCCGGCTTGGCACCGCTTGCGCTCCAGTCGCCGAAGTACTTCTCGATCGTTGCGCGCGCCTGCTCGGCCGAGACATCGCCGACGACGACGATGGTGGTGAGATCCGGGCGAAAGACCTTGCGGTAGAAGGCACGAACGTCCTCGAGGTTAAGCGCCCGCACGCCCTCCGGCGTTGCTTCGCGCAGACTCGGATCATCCGGCGGGAACAGCGCGGCACGCAGCGAGCGCTGTGCAAGATATCCGGGACTGTGGAGTCTCGCGGCGACGATCTGGATCAACTGCTTGGCCACGACGCTCATCGCCGCAGCCGGCAGCGCTGGATGCAGTTCGTTGTCCGCCAGCAACGCGACGCCTCGATCGAAGTCCCGCGACAGCACTTGTACGTCAAAGTCGGTGCCAGCGTGCTCATCGGCGCCGATTTCATCGAGCGCGCGCTGAAATGCCAGACGATCCAGGTGCTCGCTGCCGTAAGAGAGCAGCGGGTCGAGTAGTTGTGCGACCCCTTGCTGCTGCACCTGCGCCTCGATTTCGGGGCGATTACGAATGCGCCCGAAAACACCGACGGTGTCGCTGACGTCTTCACTCTGCACGATCAATGTCAGCCCATTGGGCAGCGTGCTGACCACCGGCTGGATGCTCGAGGGTTTGACCTCCAGACGCTCCAATGCCGCGCGCGCCCAGTCCGGCAGCTGTGTCGGATGGGCCTCTCCCAGCGAGATGCTCTCCTGTCCGCCGAAGCCGCCGCTGGCCGTCACAGGCCGCCCGGTGCCCTGCGGGATCATGACCGCCGATACCGCATTCGCAAGATCCAGATACTTGCGCGCCACGCGATTGACATCCTGCACGCTCACCTTCTCGATGCGCGCCAGATCCTCATCGGGCGAGTTCAGTCCATAGAGCGCCACGGCATCGGCCCAGATCGAAGCGAGTCCCTCGATCGAATTCTTCTGGAATTCCGCCTGTCGCCGCTCCTGCAGCTTGGCCGCCTCCACCAGTTCCGGCGGCACGCCCTGTTGCGCCACTTTCTTGAGGATCGAGCGCACCTCGGCCTCCAGCGCCTTGGGGTCCTCACCCTTGGAGAACGAGACTTCCGCATAGGCCAGGCCCGCCTGCGGCAGCGGATCGAGCGCGAAGCCCGCACTGATGGCCTTGCCTTGGGGCACCAGGCCGTAAAGATCGAAGCGCTGACTGCTCAGGACATCGGACAGCACTTCCAGGGCCGGAAAGTCCGGGCTATGCAGACCCGGCACGCGCATGGCGAGCATTTGCGTACCGGTGGGCCGGTCGGTGTCGACTTGAAGCGCCACGGCGTGAGCCGCTTTGAGCTTGAACACGGGCCGAGCGGGTAGCGCCTTGGCGCTGATACCGCCAAACAGCGCTCGAATCTTCTCCAGCGTCGACGCAGGATCCAAATCACCGACCACGACCAGAATCGCATTGTTCGGCACGTACCAGGCGTCATGGAACTGCTGCAGCATCTCGACCCGTGTAGCGTCGAAGGACGGCCGCGTACCGAGCGCATCGTGTACGTAGGGCGTCCCGGCAAACATTGCTGCCCGCAGCTTCTCGTACAGGATGTAGCCCGGGTTCGACAGATCCTGCGCCACTTCCTGCTCTATCGCACCGCGCTCTTGATCCCAGTCCCGGCGCGTATCAAGTACGCCGCGCATGCGGGTGGCTTCGATGTGCAATGCGACATCCAGATCCTCGGCTGGCACCGTGAAGAGATACTGGGTCAAACTCTCGCGCGTGTTGGCGTTGAAATTCCCGCCCATCACGCTGCCGATATCCGCGAGCTGATCGGCCGACAGCCCCGGGCTGCCGCGGAACATCATGTGCTCCTGTGCATGGGCTGTGCCCGGAAAGCCCGCGGGTGCCTCATCCGAACCGACCAGATAATTGACCGAGGTCGCCACGACGGGTGCGAGCGTATTGCGCACGATGATCACGCGCAGGCCGTTGGACAGCGTCGCGCGCAGTACCGGCGCGGTGTCTGCCGCCGCGGCGTGCGTCGGCGCGAGCACGGCCATTGCCGCGCAGACGCATAGCGATGCCATCAGCTTTGCGCCGAGCGCAATGCCCGAGCGGTGCTTGATCGGTAAATTCATGATGCCGAACTCCCGGCGTCGAGCGATGGTCGACGCGGCACCAGCAGCTTCGCGGTGAAGATCTGTACCGGCTCGCCGCGCTCATTGCAGGTCTTGGAGCGCATCGTGACCACTCCGCGAGCGTGGCGGCGCGAAGGCGTCACGTCCAGGATTTCGGTCTCGACGTGCAGCACATCACCGGCCCGCGTCGGCCTCGGCCAACTGATTCCCCCCCCCAGGCCGACCATGCCGCCCGCGATGGGCAATCCGCTGGTGATCAGCAGGCGCATGGTGATGGCCGCGGTATGCCAGCCGCTCGCGACCAAGCCGCCGAAGATGCTATGGCGAGCGGCTTCGGCATCGAGATGAAACGGTTGCGGATCGAACTGCGCCGCGAAGTTCTTGAGTTCAGCTTCCCCGAGCGCATAGCTCTGCGTCGTAAAGCGGCGGCCCGGCGTCAACTCATCCAGGTAGATCGGGTTTCGCCGCTCGAGCGTGCCGTTGGTCATAAAGGCCCTCTTGTGCATTGCCCCCCAAGCATACATCCGCAGCGCCATTCGCTCGGATTAACAGCCTGTCATCTCTTCATGCCCAGAACGATCGCACCGGCCGAGACCAGAGCGATTCCGCACCAGTCACGGGCGCTCGGCCGCTCACCGAGAAACAGCACCGCAAACAACGCCACCAGCACTACGCTGAGTTTGTCGATCGGCGCGACTTTTGAAGCCTGACCGAGCTTGAGCGCACGGAAGTAACACACCCAGGATGCCCCAGTCGCGAGCCCCGATAGCATCAGAAACAGCAGGGTATGCGCACTCAGCCGCAGCGGACTGATCCACTTGCCGTTCGCATAAACGAACGCGCCCAGCGCCAGCACGATGACCAAGGTACGAACCAGCGTCGCAAGGTCGGAGTCCACCCCTTGTAGGCCGATCTTGGCAAAGATTGCAGTCAGGGCCGCGAACGCTGCCGACAGCAGTGCCCAGTAAAACCATGCAGATTCGGTCACAGTGCCCTAAGCGTTGCGGGGTGTTTGCCCCGCGAGCATACACCGCGGCGCGCTCGCGCGGCGGGCGCCACGATATGATAGCGCTCTCCCCGAACTCAGGAAGCAGACGATGAGCACCATTCATTTGATCGGCGGCGAAAAAGGCGGCGTAGGCAAATCGCTGGTCGCGCGCATTCTCGCCCAATATCTGATCGATCACGCCCAGGCGTTTCAGGCCTTCGATGCGGATAGAACCCACGGCGCACTGTTGCGCTTTTACGCGCAATACACGCAGCCGGCGCTGCTCGATGACTTCCACAGCTTCGATCGCGTGGTGGAAGCCGCGGCGGCCGATCCCCATAAGACGGTACTCGTGGACCTGTCGGCGCAAAGTTTTGCGCCGCTGGTGCGTTGGATGGAGGATTCGCGCGTGCTGGAGACCGCGACCGAGCTGCAGTTGACGATCACGTACTGGCACGTCATGGATGCGGGCCGCGACTCGGTGGAGTTACTGCGGCTGCTGCTCGATCAGTTCGAAGCACGCCTGCCATTAGTGCTGGTGCTCAATCAAGTGCGGGGTGAGCAGTTCGACATCCTCGAGCGCTCCGGCCAGAGAGCACGTGCGCAGCAGCTGGGCGCCAGGAGCATGGTATTGCAGCGCCTGGCCGATGCCACGATGCAGAAGCTCGACGCTTCGAACACCAGCTTCTGGGCAGCGGTGAATCAGAGCAGCACTGCGAGCGGCACACTGGGTCTGCTCGAGCGCCAGCGGCTGACGGTTTGGCTCAAACGGGCCTACGAGCAGATCGATCTCGTGGGCGTGTAACGACGTCAACCCCTTAGCGGCTGGCGCGCTGTAGCGGAACAGGGCTTGAACCCTTTGCAAGGAGTGCGCGTTGTCCATTGATGTCGCCGCTGCCATCGCCGCCAATCGCTTCGGCTTGGGCGCGCGCCCGGGCGATCTGACGGCCATCGCCGAGGATCCGCAGGGTTGGCTGCGCGCGCAGCTCCCAGGCGGTGCGCCGCTGATGGAGACAGCCGGCCTGCAGAGCACCCAGCAGATCCTGAGCGGCGCCGAGCCGATCGTGCGCGAGCGTCGCGAAGCGCGCCAGGCCCGCACCGTGGCTCCAGGCACCGACACGGGTAATACCGGCCCGGCGCTCGCCGATCCGGCAGCGGAGGCCAATGTGGCCATGCGCCTGCCGCAGTACCTGCGTCCGATTTATGTCAACGACGCCCGCGCGCGCCTGCACGCCGCGCTGCTCAGCAACCGGCCGTTTGCCGAGCGGTTGGTGCATTTCTGGAGCAATCATTTCGCCGTCTCGGTCGACAAGCTTGCGGTGTTGGGCATTGCCGGCAGTTTCGAGCGCGAAGCGATCCGTCCGCACGTGATGGGCCGATTTCGCGACCTGCTGCTGGCGGTCGAAACGCACCCGGCCATGTTGCTGTATTTGGACAATCAGCAATCCGTCGGTCCGGACTCGACCCTGGCGCGCCGTGCTGCACAGCGCGGGCGCACGCTCGGACTGAACGAGAATCTCGCGCGCGAGATCCTCGAGCTGCACACACTTGGTGTGGACGCGGGTTACACGCAAGCCGATGTGACCAGCTTTGCGAAGGTCCTGACCGGTTGGTCCATCGGCGGCGGACAGGGCCGACTGGCGAACGGCCCCATCGGCGCGTTTGTGTTCCGCACCGAAGTGCATGAGCCGGGCGCCCAAACCATCGTGCGCAAACGCTACGCTGAGGCGGATCAAGCGCAAGGGCTGGCGGTGCTGGCCGATCTCGCCGCGGCTCCGGCGACGGCCCAGCACATCGCGACCAAGCTCGCGCGCCACTTCATTGCCGATGATCCCCCGGCGGCCGCGGTCGAGCACATCGCCCGCGCATTTGAACGCAGCGGCGGCCATCTGCCGGCAGTCTATGCCGCCGTCATCGAATCGCCCCAAGCCTGGGACGGCGCTACCGTGAAGTTCAAGACCCCGCAGGATTATCTGTTTTCCCTCGCTCGCGGCCTGGCGCTGCCGCCGGCGAGCGAACCGCGCGTGCTCAGCGCCTTTGAGCTGCTCGGCCAACGCCAGTTCGCACCGGGGTCCCCCGCCGGCTGGCCCGATCGCAGCTCGGACTGGGATGGTGCTTCGGCGCTCATGAAGCGCATCGAACTGTCCGACGCGGTCGCGCAGAAGCTCTCGGACCAGCGCGATGCCATGCAGCTGGCCCCGCAGTTGCTCGGTGGCACACTGACCGCGGCAACGCGCGAGAGCATCTCGCGCGCCGCCAGTCCCGCGCAAGCCCTGACCCTGCTGCTGACGGCGCCTGAGTTCCTGCGTCGCTGAAGCCCAATAGCCACGGAGCCTGTATGTCCTCGCACCGCCTGCCACGATCGCACGATGCGCCACGCTCGGCGCGGCAGCGGCTGCTCCAGCGCCGTCGTTTCCTGCAGCTCGGCCTGGCTGCCGGTGGCGGTGTGCTCACCGCGCGCTATGCGTTCGCCGCGCCCGCCGTCACCGACGCGCGCTTCGTATTCATCATCCTGCGCGGCGCGCTCGATGGCCTATCGGCAGTGCCCCCGTACGGCGATCCGGATTACGCACGGCTGCGCGAACAACTGGCCATTGACGCCCCCGGCAGGGCCGATGGCGCGCTGGCGCTGGATGGACACTTCGGCCTCAATCCTGGTCTGTCATTCGTACACGAAGCCTTTGGTGCGCGTGAGGCGCTGATACTGCATGCGGTGGCGACCCCATACCGCGAGCGCTCGCATTTCGACGGTCAGGATGTACTCGAGAGCGGACTGTCGCGACCGCATGCCACTGAGATTGGCTGGCTCAATCGCGCCGTTGCCGGCCTTCCGGCCGGCGCTGCGCACGGGGCGCAATTGGGTGTCGCTCTCGGGCAGAACGTGCCATTGGTGCTGCGCGGTCCGGCGCCGATTGCCTCGTGGTCGCCCTCGAAGCTACCGGACATCGATGATGACACGCTGCAGCGCATTGCCGACCGCTATGCCAGCGATCCGCTGTTGTCGCAGCGGCTTGGGGATGCGCTGGCGAGCGATCGAGTTGCCGCCGAATCGGCCGACATGAGCGCGGCCGGTGCGGCCGGGGCCGCCACGGCACCGGGTGCAGCCCGTTATCTGGAAACCGTGCGCACGGCAGCGGGCTTTCTCAAGCTCGAAGACGGGCCGGCGGTGGCGGTGTTCGATACGACTGGCTGGGACACGCATTTCAATGAGGGTGGCGGGCAGGGCCAGCTGAGGCAGCGCCTCAGTGCGCTCGATACCGCGCTGCGAGCACTCAAGGAATCCCTGGGTTCGACCTGGTCGCGCACCGTGGTGTTGATCGCAACCGAGTTCGGTCGCACGGCGGCCGCCAACGGTACCCGCGGCACTGATCACGGCACGGCCGCGGCAGCGATACTGCTTGGCGGCGCCGTACACGGCGGTCGGGTCGTTTCCGACTGGCCAGGGCTGTCCTCACGCGCGCTGTACCAAGGCCGCGACCTCAAAGCGACCATGGATCTACGCTCGGTGATCAAGACCGTGCTGCGTGATCATCTGCAGATCCGCACGCGCACGCTCGATGCTCAGGTGTTTCCCGACAGCACCGTGCCCTACGCCGCGGATCTGATCCGCGCATGAAGCCCTGCGATCCGGGCGCGGCTTGAGGCCATCGCGCGATTAAAAGAGAATCGGCGCATGCCGCTTTGGTGCCTGCATCCTGACTACCTGGAAGTACTCCGCGATCCTGCCGGCCGCGCGCCGCGGCGTATGCGCGCGAAAGATCCCTCGCCCGCCACGCGGCCCTTGCAGGCCCTATCGGCCGTCGCGCTGGCCGAACAGTTTTCACTCGCGCTGGATCGCGCTGACGGCTTATCGGGGGCGCACTGCGTTCATGAACTGTGCATGCGTGGAGAATTGCCGGCGCGCATTGAAGCCGCGCTGGAGCGGCTATGGCAGGGCGCCGCGAGGTCGATTCCGGACTGGCTGCCGATGCGCTACATCCACTTTCTGCCGCTGCTGTACCAAACCGCGGGACGTTACCGGGGTGCCAAGCGCGGCTGCAGCAATGTCTATCTGGTGCTGCTGGACTACGGCGATCGCGGGGGCGATCCGTTTGGTGTCTACGTCGGCATGAGCGGCTACTCCCCGGCGCAGCGCTTCGATCAACACAAGGCCGGTATTCGTGCGGCCGGCAGCGTATTGAAGCGCGGGCTCGAAGTGCTGACCGGCCCGACGCTGCATCTGCAGCAGCTTGCGCGCGCTGAGGCCGCGCGCATCGAGGCGCAGCTGGCAGCAGCGCTGAGCGAGGAAGGATTGCTGGTCCAGGGCGGCCACTGAACTGCGAACAGTGAAATGGCGGCACGCTTAGGCCGCGGCCGCCACCGTCCTCAGGCCCGGCCGACGGCGCCGAGGAAATCGCTCTTGGCTAGCTTGACGCCGTTGTGACGCAGGATGTCGTAGGCGGTAGCGCTGTGGAAATAGAGGTTCGGAAAGACGAAGCTCAGCAGATAGTTCCATCCATTGGGGAACGACAGCGTCGCCTGCGGGAACTTGACCTCTATGGCCCGATCCTCGGCACCGTGGAAGCGTGCCGCTTCAATGCCCTTCACGAATGTTGCGGTTTTGTCGAGTCGCGCTTTGAGTTCAGCGAACGAGGTCTCGGTATCGGCAAACTTCGGCGGTTCCACCCCGGCAAGCCGTGCCGCGCCGCCCTTTGCCGTATCTGAAACCACCTGGACCTGTCGACTCAGGGCAAACATGTCCGGATAGAGTCGAGCCGACAACAACACACTCGGATCGATCTTCTCCTGCTCGCAATGCGAGCTCGCCTTGTCGAGGACGGCGGACAAATTGCCCAGCGCGTGCAGCAACGTCGGCAGCGCAATGTCGTAAATGGATGCGTTCATCTGAAATTCCTTCTACGCCTTCTGGCGCACATGTATTTTCACCTTCCGCCAGTGCTGTCGATGCTACCGCCCGCCTTGAGGACGTGCATCCGCAGCGCCGGCCGCAGCATACTCGCGTCCGCGCCTGCAGGTCGGCCACAACGACTTCAACGACTACATGTGGCGGAGCGTTCCCAGAGTGTTCGGCTTCGTCATTGCCGCAACGCTGCTGCTGTCGCAAGCACCATAACCGGCACGCCGGTACTTATTGACGCAGAAGCCCCTGCTCACGAAGCCAAAGCACGGCGTCCTCGAACGCGAGGCTCGGGGCTCGCCAGTGATATCCGAGCTCACGGACGGCTTTCTCGCTCGAGAAAAACATGCGCTTTCGCGCCATGCGCACGCCCTCCACGGTAATTCGAGTACTGCGGCCGCTGACTCGGGCCACCAGCTCGGCTGCATAGGCGACAGGCAGCAGCGCCGCACGCGGCAAACGGATGCGGGGGGGCTTGCGCCCCACCAGGCGGGCGATCTCGCCGAGAATCTCGCGCAGCGTCATGTCCTGGCCGCCGAGAATGTAGCGCTCACCGACACGCCCGCGGTGAAAAGCCAACAGGTGACCTGCGGCGACGTCATCGACGTGTACGATGTTGAGTCCTGTGTCCACATAGGCAGGCGTCCGACCGCACGCGGCGTCCAGCACCATCTGCCCCGTCGGCGTGGGCTTCACGTCACCGGGCCCGATCGGTGTCGATGGATTGACGATGACCACCGAAGTGCCGCTCCGCGCCGCTTCGCGTACCAGCTCTTCCGCCAGGTACTTCGAGCGCTTGTAGTGCCCAATCATGTCCGTGAGCGCAACCGGCGTGTCCTCCTGTCCGGGCGAGCCGTCAGCCGGTAGGCCGATCGTGGCGACACTGCTCGTGTAGACCACGCGTGCAACGCCCGCAACGCGCGAGGCATCCAGGATGCTGCGGGTACCTTCCACATTGGTTCGGTAGAGTTGCTCCGGTTCGCGCGCGCCGAGCCGGTAATCTGCCGCAACATGAAACAGCGCTTGGCAATCGGCGAGGGCGCGATCGAGCGAGCCCCGGTCCGCGAGATCACCCGTGACGATTTCTACCTCAAGGTGCTGCAGATTGCGAAGCTGCGAGTCCTTGCGGACCAGGGTACGCACTTGCCAGCCCGCCTGCAGCAGAGCCCTGGCAACTGCCGAGCCGACAAAGCCCGTGGCGCCGGTGACCAGCGCTCTCATGAGAAGGCGTGCGGTGCCAATGAGCCAGCGCGCGCCACAACCGCCAGCGAGCGGCTCGCGGCCCGGTAGCGCCGCGCCAGCCGGATCAGCGGCGCCAGATCCGCGGGCGAGCGGGCCAGCGCGCCGATCAGGCGCCAGAGTTGCAGATGCCCGGCGCTGTCGGCGGCGGCGGCCACTGCCCGCGGCAGAACATCCCCGGCACCGTCCACGATCACTCGCACGGCAATGAACGGTAATTGATGGGTGCTGGCAACTTCCGCCACCGCCAGGCTCTCCATGTCCACCGCTGCGGCACCGGTTTCGCGGAATAGTGCGGCTTTTTCGGCCACGGTTCCGATCGCTCGGGGGCTACTGAGCAGCTTGCCGTCGGCGACGGGGCGGTGCGCGGCGACTGCGGCACTGAGCCGCTCGCGCCAATGGCGCGCCGTAGCGATAGACGGCCCATTCAACGCCATGACTTCGCTCGGCAGGAAGATCGCACCGGCGGCGAGTGCTGGATCCAGTCCCCCGGCCAATCCGAAGCTCGTGAGCGCGGTGGCGCCGGCGTCGATGAGCGCGCGCGCGCCCAGTGCGGCAGCGCCGCCGCCCATGCCGCTCACGGCCAGCAGTGTTCCATCGGCGAGGGATGCAAGCGGCTCACGCCGCTGCGTCGTGGGCCCCAGATGGCGCGCCTCGGCCGCCAGTGCGCACACGATGCCAACCACATTCAATGTCAATGAGCGGCTCCGGAGCGTGCGCAATTGCGGTACGCCGCTAGAGCCCAGAACGGAAAATAAGCGCAATAGCCGTGATACTTGAGGTAGAACACCCGAGGGAAGCCTGGCGCGGTGAAGCTCGGATCACTCCACAATCCGTCGGCCTGCTGCGTACGGCAGAGGTATTCGATGCCGCCTCGCACGGCGTCTGACCGTCCCTCCCCGGCCGCCAGCAGCGCCAGCAGCGCCCAGGCGCTCTGGTGGGGATTGCTCGCGGTTCGTTCTGCCGCCCGAGCCTGCTGCGCGTAGGTGTCATTGCTCTCGCCCCAGCCGCCATCCACATTCTGACGCGCTTCGAGCCAGCCCACAGCGCGCTGCACGGCCTCATCGTCGGCGCCGATGCCCGCTTGGGCGAATGCAGTCAGCACTGACCAGGCACCGTAGATGTAGTTCGTACCCCAGCGGCCGAACCACGAGCCCTCCGCGGTCTGCTCTTTGCGCAGGAAGGCGATAGCCCGCTCGAGCGCCTCCTTGTCCTCTGATCGGCCGACGATAGCCAGCGCGGTCACGACGCGGGCCGTGACATCGCTCGTCGGCGGATCCAGCAACGCGCCATGATCTGCGAACGGAATTTGATTGAGATTATAGTGAGTATTATCGACATCGAAGGCGGCAAACCCGCCGTTGCGGCTTTGCATGGCGACCAGCCAATTCAACGCGCGGTGCAGTCCGTCCGCGTAGCGAGCACGATCGCTCGCCCGGTGCATAGCCCAGGCGATAGCTGCCGTGTCGTCGAGGTCAGGGTAGAAACTGTTCGCGAACTGGAAGGCCCAGCCGCCGCCCAACAGGCCAGGGCGACGGACTTGCCAGTCTCCGGGCTCCTCGAGCAATTGTCGCGATTGCAGCCAGTCGAGCGCCCGATCGGCCGCGGCAATAGCGCCGGCACCGGCCGCCTCCTGCATCGCCAGAGCGGCCAAAGCGGTATCCCAAATCGGTGACACGCAAGGCTGGCAATAGGCCGTGGAGCCGTTGACGACCAGGAGCTTCTCGATCGCGCGCTTCGCGGTGACGCGCCGCGGATCGTCGCTGGCACACCCGCGCACCGCCAACACTTCGAGCGCATTGACCATGGCCGGAAAGATGGCGCCGAGGCCATCCTCACCGTTCAGCCGGTCGTATATCCAAGCTTCGGCGCGGCGCGTGGCGCGCTCGCGCACGGCTATCGGAATCAACGGATCGATCATGCGGGCGACACGATCGAGCACGAGAAACGCCTTGGCCAATACTCCGGCCCGGTCGGCCGGGAGCCGAAAATATTGACGCTCCTGTTCCGGCGGCGTGGTGAATAACTCGCGGATGTTCACGTTGCGCGGATTTCTGGCGCGTGGCTTGTGCGTGCACAGGATAAACAACGGCACCATGACCGTGCGGGACCAGTACGACACCTTGTCGATATGGAACGGAAACCAGCGCGGCAGCAGCATGATCTCGACGGGGATGCAGGGCACACCGCGCCAGGGGATCTGTCCGAACAATGCCAATGCGATGCGCGTGAACACGTTGGCTCGGGCGGCGCCGCCGCGCTCTAGAATTGCGGTGCGCGCCCGCACCATATGCGGCGCCGCGGGGCTGTCGCCCGCGAGCTTTAGCGCAAAGTAAGCTTTGACAGTGCAGCTGATATCCAGCCCACCGTTGTGATAGAGCGGCCAGCCGCCGTGCTCTGCCTGATGAGCGCGTAGGTACGCGGCGATCTTCGCCTCCAGAGCCGGATCGATCTCCTCGAGGAAGTGCATCATCAAAATGTATTCGGCGGGAATCGTGCAGTCCGCCTCGAGCTCGAACAGCCAATAGCCCTGCGCGCTTTGCAGGCCGATCAGCGCCTCACGCGCGGTCTCGATCGCGCGATCCAGCGATGGCAGCCCGGCGAGCTGTTCACGCGCATGCGAGCGCCGCTCGGGGCGCGTGCTCGCCCGGTTCACGACGGAATCGAGCGCGGAGACATTGCTATTCAATGGGCGGATCGTCCTTCAGAGCGGCGCCCGCTGCCCTCCAACGGGACATGCCGGGCACTGTGGCTATATTCCGCCGCAGGCGCAGGGGTGTGCAGGGCAGGCCGGGACGGGCGACGCATCGCCGAGGGCGCGGCGAGCGCAAGACCGTTGGCAGCCCGATCGAATAGACGCTTGAGCATCCAATCATTGCTCACCGCGAAGCTGGTCAGAATGCGAGTCATGGCCACAGCCCTACGCGACACTTTCACTTGCGCGCCACTGGTGAAGCCCGGGGTGTCTTCAATCTTGCGCAGCGTGAGCACCGCAAGACCAATGGCCCAGAGGCAAAAGCGCCGGATCCCCGCCTCCTCGCCTGGAATCAGCAGCGTGAACGAGAGCGCGTTGCGCAAGTGAGCGTGAGCCACGCCGACCAACTCGCTCATCGCGGCATCGAAGCGCGCATCGCGTTGCCCCGGGGACAGCTGCGAGAGGTCGATGTCATGGCGAGTGAACACCTCCTGCGGCAACCAGCAGGCTCCGCGACTGCGATCCTCCCAGACATCCTTCAGTATATTCGTCATCTGCAGACCTTGCGCGAAGGACACGGCGAGTTCATTCAGCGCGCCGCGCTGCTGTGCGATCCCCACTGAGTAGTCGCAAAACAGCTCGGTGAGCATTTGACCTACGACACCTGCGACGTAGTAGCAGTAATCGTCGAGGTCAGTCGAGCGGGGCAGACCGCGCAAGCTCGCGGTGCGCTGGAACTGGTGCATGCCGCTGCACATCACCTCGACGCAGCGTTGGATCGCGATGCGCCGCGGCTCCTCAAGACGCGCAGTCACTCTGACGACCCTTGCTAAGTTGAGCGCCAAATCGCGTTCGGCCGGCAAGGTCTGCTGCGACAGCTGCGGCGCGAGGTCCTTTGCCAGAACCACCGCATCCTCTTTGCCGTACAGCACCGCCACAAAGCGTTGCAGCAGCACGAGCGTTGCATCGGCCGACAGCACCGGCTCATCCTCGATCGTATCGGCAATCCGGCACAACAGATAAGCGCTGGTGACCGGGGTACGCAGCGCCGCGGGCAACTGCGGAATCGTCAGCGCAAACGTGCGCGATACGTGCGGGAGAATCCGATCCTGGTAGACCTCATCGGAAACTCCGGAATCGACTTGGAGAGTGTCTCGCGACATCGTACGAATAACACCAGTTCGACACGTTACGCTTGGGACAAAGTGAACATCCACCGGCCCCAAGCCGCTGGCTTCACACATCGTCGGCTCGAAGCCGGCTGATTTTGCGCGTGGCGCCTAAAGGCGCGGGTTGCCCCCATCGCCCGTGAGGACTCTAACACGCAATTCTCGAGCTGCCTGAACATGATAGTGCCAGTGCGCTTTGGTTGCACTGGTGGGAAAAATCGGGCCGCGGCGGGCGCGAATCGCTTAAGGGTATACTGCGGGCGATGACCGGCCCGTCCGATAACCAGCCGCTGCTCGCCAGCCTCGATTCCCCGGCAGATCTGCGCCGCTTGCCGGTCGCACAGCTGCCCGCCCTCGCCGCGGAACTGCGCCAGTTCCTGATCCACAGCGTCAGCACCCGAGGGGGGCATTTCGCCGCGGGTCTGGGCACGGTCGAGCTGACCATCGCTTTGCACTACGTGTTCGACACTCCCCACGACCGCCTTGTGTGGGACGTCGGGCACCAGGCCTATCCGCACAAGGTGCTCACGGGTCGGCGCGAACGCCTGCCCACGATCAAGCAGCCCGGGGGACTGGCTCCGTTCCCGAGCCGCGGCGAAAGCGAGTACGACACCTTCGGCGTCGGCCACTCGAGCACTTCCATCAGTGCCGCGCTTGGGATGGCCATTGCGGCCGCTCAGCTCGGCGAGAGCCGGCGCGTCGTGGCGGTCATCGGCGATGGGGCCCTGACTGCAGGCATGGCCTTTGAGGCCTTGAATCATGCGGGTTCGCTGCCTACGAATCTGCTGGTCATTCTGAACGACAACGACATGTCGATCTCCGAGAACGTGGGCGCCCTATCGAACCGCTTCGCCCGCGCGCTCTCGGGCCGCGTGTACGCGCATCTGCGCGAGGGCGGCAAGAAAATGCTAAGCCAGATGCCTACGGTGCGCGAACTTGCGCGCCGCTCGGAGGAACACTTGAAGGGCATGGTGCTGCCCGGGACGCTGTTCGAGGAGATGGGGTTCAATTATATCGGGCCCGTGGACGGGCATGACGTCCAGGCGCTTGTGCGTACGCTGCGCAATCTGCGCAAGCTGCGCGGACCGCAGTTTCTGCACGTGCTGACCCGCAAGGGCAAAGGTTATCCGCCTGCGGAGGCCGATCCGATCACCTGGCACGGCCCCGGCCCGTTCGACCCGGCAAGCGGCACGATATTCAAGGAAAAGAGCGCCGGGCCGTCCTATTCGCAGATCTTCGGTCAGTGGCTATGCGACATGGCCGAGGCCGACCCGAAGATCATCGGCATCACGCCTGCGATGCGCGAAGGCTCGGGGCTGGTCGAGTTCTCCAAACGCTTCCCGGACCGCTATTTCGATGTCGCGATCGCCGAGCAGCATGCCGTGACCTTTGCCGCAGGCCTTGCAACGGAAGGGCTCAAGCCCGTGGTGGCGATCTATTCGACATTCCTGCAGCGCGCTTACGATCAGTTGATCCATGATGTTGCGCTGCAGCATCTGCCCGTGATGTTCGCCGTGGACCGCGCCGGGCTCGTCGGCACCGACGGCGCAACTCACCAGGGCAGCTACGATCTGACCTACCTGCGCTGCATTCCAAACCTCGTGATCATGGCGCCTTCCGACGAGAACGAATGCCGCCAGATGCTATACACCGCCAGCACGTTCGGCGGTCCGGCGGTCGTGCGCTATCCGCGCGGCGCGGGCCCTGGCGTGCCCGTGGTCGCACAGATGACCGCCCTGCCAGTGGGTCGCGCGCAGACTCGCCGCGAGGGACGCAGCGGGCTTGCGCTGCTCGTATTCGGCACGCTGCTCGACCCGTCGCAGAAGATCGCCGAGCGGCTCGATGCCACGCTGGTCAACATGCGTTTTGTCAAGCCGCTCGATGAGGATCTCGTGATCGCGCTTGCCGCGCAGCATCGGGCCATCGTCACGATCGAGGAGAATGCCGTGGCCGGGGGCGCGGGCTCTGCCGTCGGGGAGCTGCTGGCATCGGAAGGACTGCAGGTGGCGCTGCTGCAGGTCGGCATACCGGACCGATTCATCGAACACGGCTCGCGCGAGAGCTGCCTGGCTGCTGCGGGTCTCGATGCGGCCGGATTAAGTGCGCGCGTCGAGCGCTGGTGGGCGCTGCAGAATCAGGAGCGCCTGCGCTCGGCCAGTGGCGCCTAGCCGTCCGATCGTAGCCGGCCGCGCCTGCCCGGCCGGGGTCAATAGCGCCGCGAGAGCAGCCAATCAGCCATCGAGCGCAGCGGCTCCGCACGCGAGCCAAAAGGCGCGAGGGCATCGAGAGCCTGGGCGTGCAGAAGGCGCACGCGCTCCTGCGACGACTCGATTCCAATGACAGCCGGATGCGTGGGTTTCGCCCGCTCGCTATCGGCGCCCGTGGCTTTGCCCAGGGTCGAAGCATCTCCGATCACGTCCAGCAAATCGTCCTGAATCTGGAATGCCAGGCCGATCGGGGCCGCAAAACCGGCCAGCGCCTGGTACAGGCGGGGCTCGAGCGATGGCGCGCAGACCGCCGCCATCAGCACGCTGACGCGAATCAGCGCACCGGTCTTGCGCGCATGCATCTCCTCCACCTGCGCCACATCGAGCTGCGTGCCTTGCACCGCGAGATCGATCGCCTGACCCCCGGCCATGCCAAAGGTGCCGCTCGCCTCGGCCAACAACTCAATCAGTCGCAGACGTACGGCCGGCGCAGCGGGCAGTCCCGGATCGCTGGCCAACAATTGGAATGCCAACGGCTGCAGGGCATCCCCCACCAGGATCGCCGTCGCCTCGTCATAAGCTTTGTGACAGGTGGGCCGACCGCGGCGCAGATCGTCATCGTCCATTGCCGGCAGATCATCGTGTACCAGCGAGTAAACATGCACCAGCTCGATGGCGCAAGCCGCGGCCTCGACTTCGTCTTCCGCAAGCCCCACCGCGCGCGCCGTGGCGAACAGCAACGCCGGTCGCACCCGCTTGCCACCGCCCAGCACGCTGTAGCGCATCGCCTGGTGCAAACGCGTGGGCACCGCATCGGCGTGCGGAAGCCGCGCCGCCAGCGCGAGTTCTATGCGCGCGCGCCAGGATTCGAGCTGTGCGGCGAACGCAGCACGCTTTGCCGACTCATCCTGCATGGCGTGTCGAGCACCGGTGGCGGTGTTCACGCCTGCATCATCGCGGCCTGGCGGTATGCCCGGCATCGGGCTCACGGTTCGCGCGTTTCACTGCCTCAACCGGAACGGTAGCCACGGTGTGCCGCGCGCGATCGCCGTACAGGATCGGCAAATCGGGCGCCATCGGACCCGTGAGCTTGGGACCCCGCAGCGCCGTTTTCAACGCCTTGATCGGGTGAGCGAATGCGTCATCCACGGCCGTGCCCTCAAACCCGCAATGAGCCATGCAGTTATCACAGGCAGGATTGCGCCCCACGCCGTAGTGGTCCCAGTCCGTGTCCTCCATCAGCGATCGGAAGCTCGGCGCGTAGCCTTCATCTGTGAGCAGATAGCAAGGCCGCTGCCAGCCGAAAATATTGTAGGTCGGAGTGCTCCACGGCGTGCATTGGTACGCCTGGTTGCCGGCCAGAAAATCCAGGAACAGCCCGGAATGATTGAAGGACCAGCGGCTGCGGGAACCGCCGCTGGAGGACCTGGCACTGCGCCCACGTTTGAAAATCTCGCGGAACAGCCGCTTGCTGGCGCTGCGACCCAGGAAAACATCCTGCCGCGGAGCGTGGTGGTAGCTGTAACCGGGCGAGACCATGATTCCTTCGATGCCGAGCGCCATCGCCTCATCGAAGAATTCAGCCACGTGGTCGGGGTTCTCGCCGCTGAACAGCGTGCAATTGATGGTCACGCGAAAGCCCTTGCTGCGCGCGAGTCGAATGGCCGCGACCGCCTTGTCGAACACGCCCTCCTGGCACACCGATTCGTCGTGACGTTGCCGGTTCCCGTCCAGATGGATAGAGAAGGTCAGATAGGGCGATGGCTGGTAATCATCGATATGCTTGGGCAACAAAATGGCGTTGGTACACAGATAGACGAACTTCCGGCGCGCCACGATGCCAGCGACGATCTCCGGCATGTCCTTGTGAATCAGCGGCTCCCCGCCCGGAATGGACACCATCGGCGCTCCGCATTCATCCACCGCATGCAGCGCGTCTTCGACGCTGAGCCTTTTCTGCAGCACCTCCTTCGAATGGTCGATCTTGCCGCAGCCGGCGCAGGCGAGATTGCACTGGAACAATGGCTCCAGCATGAGCACCAGCGGATAGCGCTTCGCGCCGCGCAATTTGCGCCCGGCAATGTAGCGTCCAACGCGGTACGCCTGAATCAATGGAATTGCCAAATCTGTAACTCCTATTGCAGGGCAAGCAGCGCTGCGCGGTGATCCCGCCAGACGCGTCCCCACTCCAACATGAACCACGGCGTAAACTTATCGGCGCCGCTCCCGGCCAATTCGGCCTGCAGCGCTTCCGGCGCAAGCCAACGCCACGCGAGAACCTCGCTGCGATTGACCCTGACCGGTTCGCTGCAGCGGCCTATGAACACCGAGCAGATCTCGTGTTCGGCGCCACCCGCATCGAATTGCGCCTGATATTGAAACTTAAACAAAAAGTGCAGCGCACAGCTCAAGCCTAGTTCCTGTTGCAGGCGGCGGTGAATGGCCGTCTCCATAGTTTCGGCGCGCCGGGGATGACTACAGCAGCTGTTCGACCAGTACAGCGGCCAGAGCTGTTTCGAGGCCGCCCGCTGCTGCAGCAGCAGCTCCCCGCCGGCATTGAAGATCAGCAGAGAGAAGGCCCGATGCAGCATGCCACGGCCCTGATGGCACTGCGCCTTGCTCATGTGCCCGACTTCGCGGTCGGCTTCATCCACCAGAATGAGCGATTCGGCATCGGCTGCGACATCGTTGGCGCCGCTCTGAGCGCCCCGATCTTGATCCATCATAGACATCTCCACACTGCGGCACACCTGTGTCAGGTCAATTTCAGGCTGCCCTGGGCATCAATCCCTACATAATAGCTGGCCGCCGGAGGTTCGCCAGAGCAATCTTTTTGCCTGCCAAAACAGGGGCCTCACCCGCCCCCGCGCGGCCGAGCTGTCGCTGTCCCCCGAGCAAAAGTACAATCCGGCGATGCCTGCCGAGCATCAGCCACCAGCCGCCGCCGCCGGATCCCCGGGGACCGCGACCGAGGCCATCCCCGAGCATATCAGCCAGAACATCGACAGCATCATCGCCTTCCATCGGCGCGAGGAATTCAAACTCAGTGACTCACAGCGGCGATTGGAGCATATCGCTCGATGGCTAGGCCGACCGCTGTACTTGCTCTATGCCGTCGCTCTGGCGGTGGCATGGCTGCTGTACAACGGACTCGCTCCGCATCTGCACCTGCCGCAGTTCGATCCGCCGCCTTTTCCCTGGCTGCAGGGGCTCGTGAGCCTCGCCGCCTTTTTTACCACCACGGTGGTGCTGATTACGCAGAACCGACAGACCCGGCTCGAGGCGCGACGGCTGAATCTCGATCTGCAGCTGAATTTAGTGACCGAGCAGAAAACCACCAAACTCATACATTTGATCGAGGAATTGCGGCACGATCTGCCGATGGTGCACGATCGCCACGATGCGGTGGCAGCCGCGATGCAGACGCCGACGGACGCCACACAGGTGCTCAACGCCCTGGAAGTTCACACCAGCGATGACGTCGTGAAGCCGAACGAATGATTTCAGGAGGCAGCGCTGTGAAACCGGTCAACCTGTTGATATGGATCGTGGCGGCATTGTCCATTGCATTCGTCATCATCAACTGGGGGATGCTAGTCGCCCCGATACAGGCCTCGTTCGGCTTCACGCGCGTGAGCGTGCCGCTCGGGGTGGTATTGCTTGGTCTTGCGATCGTGCTGATCGCGGTGTTCTTCGGACTGCTGCTGACCGTTCAATTCAGGCTAATGGCCATGCACCGGCGTCACTCGGCCGAACTACGCACGCAGCGCGAACTGGTGGACAACGCGGAGGCATCGCGCTTCACGGAATTGCGGCAGTATCTGCAACAGGAGCTGGTATCGCTCAGAGAAGCGCAACGCGCCTCCGAGCAGCGCCTGCGGGAAGAGATCCTGGCCACGGGCAATACGCTGGCCGCCTGCGTTGGCGAGATCGATGAGCGCCTGGAGCGTCAATGGCCATCGGCGCCGGAACAACAACCTTAGGGCCTGCCCGGCCGCTTTGCCCGGCGAATTCGCGCAATGCCTCGAGCGGCGCCTGGCGGGCTCAGGAAAGAAAATTGTCGAGACTCGGACAGCACGGCTCGATCAAAATGGGCACGATCGAACCGATCGCGTATTGTCGCGGCTTATGGCAATTTTCGTCATGTGGTCGAAATGAAGTCGCAACGGCGTGGCTTGGCACAATACCGCCGGCACGCTGCGTTCGCATGGAACGTCTTCTGGGCCTGCGTCGCCATCCTACTGGCGGCGCCGTCATGGTCGGACCCAGCCGCGGACGCCGCGGCGCAAGCGACGCCCGTGGAGCCGGGTGCGCAGGTTCCGATGCCGAGCTCAAGTATACCGAAGTGGTTGAATCCCGCGACCGCGCCGTTCCTTCCGATACCGTTGATCGGCGCCGATCCGAACAGTGGCACCACGCTCGGCCTGCTTCCGGTGCGGTTGCTAACGGATGACAATCACGAAATCCGTCGCATCCTCGCACCCGACCTCTACTACAACCCATATTTCGGGTATGGCGCACACGCGCGCATATATGACTACCCTTCCGAGGACGAGCAGTGGTCAGCGGTAGGGGGCGCCTCGGAGCGCGTCGAACGCGTATTCGATGCCGAGTATCAGAGGGGACGCTTGCGCGAGCAGCTTTGGTCCATCAATGCAAGTCTGATCTACGATCGCAGCGGTACGCCGCGCTTTTATGGCATCGGCAATGAATCCCCGACGATCGCCCAAACGAACTACACCGAACAGGAGGAGCTGGCGCAGGCGCAGATCGGTCTGAACCTCAACCGGGCCTGGCAGCTGCGCTATACCGCACGCGTTGAGGTCGTGGACGTGCTGCCGGGCACCTTGTCGGGGATTGCCTCGCTTGAGAGCCGCTTTGGCCACATTCTGGGCGTAGGCACCAACGATCAACTGCTCAATCGTCTGTCGATCGCTTACGACACCCGCGATAACCTGACCGTGCCGACGCGCGGCATGGAATGGGTGGCATACGGGGGCCTCGGCAGCCGGGGGGGCGCGTTCAACGACTCGATGTACAGCGAAGCGGGAGTGGACGGCCGTGTCTTCTGGCAGATGGATCCGACAACCATACTCGCAGCGCACATGGCTCTGCGTTATATGCCGACCGCCCGCCGCCTGCCGTTCTGGGCGTTCAGCAGCATCGGCGGAGATCAGAGCGAGATCGGCGGCGACCAGCCGTTGCGCGGCTACGGGACCGGGCGCTACTACGATCGCGATTCCTTCTCGACCACCCTCGAGGTGCGCCACAGGGTTCTATCCTTCAATGCCATCGCAACGCATGTCGACCTGGAATTGGCGCCCTTCGTCGATCTCGGTCGGGTATTCGCGCAATCGAGCAGCTTTCCGCTCGCGCAGCTGCACCCGGTCGGGGGTCTGGGCATCCGCGGTATCGCCCGGCCCTTTGTCGTCGGTTACGTGGATATCGGCTACGGGAGTGAGGGCGTGGCCGTGTTCACCGGCATCAACTATCCGTTCTAATAAAGGAACGAGTGGCTCGCCTGTGTGAGGCGCCCCGGCTCTCGCGTCGATGTGAGCATTTGTCCCTCGCAGCGAATAAATACCAGGCAGTTCCGCTACGCACAGTTGTTGCACCTGTCGAGTGTTTTCACGCCGCAAGGGGTCGTTGACGGGCAGCGCTCGATATTCGGTGCCGCGAGGCTCGCTTGGGGCTGAACGCTAAACTCCGCAGGGCATTGTCGCAGCGCCGCCCGCATTAAGTCGCGATTTTGCCAATCGTGCGGCCGCCCGTCACACTAGCCGCCGCGGCCGCTGAGCGTTACGCGAGCATGTATGGAACCCAGTCGTTCGACTTCCGGCCGCACCGCGAGCGCCATCGCTGACGTATTCTGGGTCGCGTTAAAGCTGGGTCTTACCTCCTTTGGCGGACCGATCGCGCATCTGGGTTATTTTGAGCGCACGTACGTCCGCCAAAAGCAGTGGCTGACGCTCGAGGAATTGGCCGGTCTGATCGCACTGTGCCAGATACTGCCGGGACCGACGAGCAGTCAGGTCGGTTTTCTGATTGGACAGCGCCGCGCTGGCCTGGCCGGAGCCTGCGCGGCTTGGGCAGGTTTTACCGCGCCGTCTGCCCTGCTCATGCTTGCGTGTGCACTTTGGGCACCGCGCCTGCCGGTGGCACCGACGGCTGCGATTCTCCAGGGATTGAAATGGGTCGCCGTCATGGTCGTTGCGCAAGCGGTCTGGCAGATGGCGCGCGCCTTGTGCCCGGATTGGCCGCGTGCAACGGTCGCTTTGCTCGGCGCCACATGGCTGCTCTTTGCGCGCAGCGCCATGACACCATTGCTGATTCTCGCTGCAGGCGCCGCGATTGGCGCGTGCCTCGCGCGCGGCCGCGTAGCCCTGCCCTCCTCACCGGCTGCGAGTCCCGGCGAGCGCCGCCTTGCGCGCACCGGCGCTGTCGCATTCGCGAGCTTCGTTGCGCTGCTCGGGCTATTGCTGCTGAACCTGCATTTCTCAACCACGCATAGCCTTCCGGTGCTCATCGGCCTGTTGTATCGCACTGGATCGCTGGTATTCGGTGGCGGACATGTCGTGCTACCGCTGCTCCGCGACGCATTGGTCCCGAGCGGCTGGCTCACAGACGATCAGTTCCTGGCCGGGTATGGCGCGGCGCAAGCGCTGCCCGGCCCGTTATTCGCATTCTCAGCCTACGTGGGAGCGCTGGTCGCTCCGCCTGGGTCCGCCATGGCCTGGGCCTTTATCGCCCTGACGAGCCTGTTTGTACCGGGACTGCTGCTGTCTCTGGCCGCAGTGTCGGTGAGGGGCTGGCTCGAACGCCACGCCATCGCTCGCGCGGCTCTGGCCGGCGTCAATGCCGCGGTCGTCGGCGTGCTGGCAGCGGCACTCATCAATCCCGTCAGCGCCAGCGCCATCCATGACCTCAGGGACTTCGGCATAGTGGCGGTTGGTTTCCTGGCGCTGCAGCGCTGGCACTTGGCGCCGATCGCGCTGGTGGTGCTGAGCGTCATGGTCGCGATGTTGATGACCGCCCTGCATTGAGCGAATACTTAAAGCGCGTCGTTGCTATTCTGGCGGCGCGAGCCGGTATCACCCGCGCAGCAGCGCGCACGCCCAGGCGATGCCAACCGAGGCGACTGCCGCCGCACCAGCGAGCCATTGCGGCACGCGGCTTAAGGCTCGCTCCACCGCCGGCAATGCCGCCCAAGCGCCGAGCAGGCACCCGAACACAAATCCCAGCGCATGGGCGACGATGTCGGTGCCTTCTCCAGCCGAGCCGAACCAGCCCAGCAGCACTGCGCCCGCGACCAATGGCGCCCATCGCAAGGCCCATTTTTGCGGAATATGAAAGCGCGTACGCCAGGAATGCGAGGCCAGCAGCCCGAGTGCCGTAAATACCGCCGTCGAGGCGCCCACGGCGCGGTGCGTGGAGGGGCCGAACTGGCTTTCAAACAGATTGGCCAGCGCCGCGCCGCTCACAATCAGCAACCAGGCGGTACCACTGCCGATCTGGCGCGCTGCCAGATATCCGAACCAGACGCCTGCCCCAAGATTCGCTGCCAGATGAGCGCTGTCCAGGTGCAGCGTGAGTGCGGTCCAGGCTCGCCACCATTGCCCGTTTTGCACCTGTTCCGCGTCGAGCTCGCCGAGCTCAAACGCATCGAGCCTCCACCATCCGTTTGAGATCGCCAGCCCCACGCCTACCAGCACGGCGAGGTAGAGCACACAGCCGATCCAGGCGTTGGGGTGCACGCGCGGCGGTTCGGGCAATGGTGGGACCGGACGACTCTCCGTCTCGTACGAGCGCAGATGGCCTTGCGCCAATGCGCTGTACGCGGGATCTACCGTCAGCACGTACTGCGCGCCATCGAAGTGAATCGCGCTCGGGACCGCTACCGCGGAGAGCATGAAGGCACGGTCGTGGCAATCTGCCCGGACAGCCGATCGAAAGACTTCAGTATCTGCGTCCGACATGGTGCTCGGCGCATTGTATCGCGCGTATCGGATCGGCGGCGGCGGGCCTATGAAACACTGACGCCGCGCATGGAATGAGCGTAATTTGCCAGCCAATATGAGGCGTGGTGCGCACACCGTGGGCCGGATACGATTGCCGTGATAACCGCGCGCTGGGCGCTCGGATGTCTTGCGGTGGTCGCCGTGTTGGCGATCGCCTGGCTCGCGCTGCCGTTCGCCACCGGGATCCTGCTCGGCACACTCATGGCGTTCACGCTCGAGCCGGTCTACGCGCAGCTGGTGCGGCGTAGCGATCGCCCTGTGGCCGCATCGCTCATCACCATAGTTACCTCGACCGTGATCATCGTGGGCGCCTTGAGCGCCTTCGTGACGCGCTTCGTGACCGGGGTCGTGGAGCTGGCCAATACCGTCCGCGAGCAACTGCACACCGGTGGCGAGCTAAGCACCTGGGTGGACACAGTCACCGGCTGGCTCGGACGATTCGGCATCTCCGCGTCCAGCGTGACCGCCCGCCTGGAGGCCGCTGCCGGGGAGATTGCCTCAGGTTCGGCCACGATGGCGGGCGCGCTGGCATCGGGCGCCTTTGCAGCGATGCTCGATTTGTTTTTCGCCATGTTGACCATGCACCTGGTGCTGCGGTATTGGCCTCGCATGGTGTCGGCGATCGCGATCGTCTCGCCGCTGGATTCCAAGCACACGCGAGGGCTGCTCGCAGAGTTCCGGCGCGTGGGACGCATGACCGTGTCCGGTACGGTCCTGACCGGGCTGGCGCAAGGCGTGGTGGCGGCCATCGGCTTCTGGGTGACGGGCGTGCCACACCCTTTGTTCTTCGGCATTACGACAGCGCTGGCCTCGCTGATACCGGCGGTCGGCACGCTGCTGGTCTGGGTTCCGGCCGCTCTCTATTTGTTCGCGAGCGGACATACCGCCCGGGCCATCATCGAACTCGCCTGGGGCGCGCTATTCGTCGTGGGACTTAGCGATTACCTGATCCGGCCGCGACTGGTCGGCGATGCGGCCATGCCGGCACTGTTGATGTTCATCGCACTATTCGGCGGACTCAAGGTCCTCGGCTTGTCCGGATTGATCGTGGGACCGGTGGTCATGGCGCTCGCTGTCGCGGTGTTGCGCCTGTATTCAGGTGAGCAGAAACACTGGCGTGCCGCCCCATGACTGCGACGGCTTAGCTCACCGCCGAGACAGGCGTATCGATCGACTCCGCCGGCGCTGAAGTAAGCGCCGAAGCGGCAGCATCCGCGTGAGAGACCTACGATCGCTCGCCTCGCAGCGCGTAGATGGCCGCGGCCAATGCCAGAATCAGCCCCGCGACGGCGACGAGCGTGGTCCAGGACGCGGCGGACAAGTTCAAAGTAATGACCTTGTTACACAGTGCGATCAGCGCCGTCTGCACGACCAGAACCGTATTCACTTCATGCGCCAGCATCAGGTGACGCAAGATCTTGAGTAACTCCACACCCACCAACACGGCCACGAACAGACCGAATATATCGAACAGCACCCTCGGCTCGGCCACCAGCTCGCGCGTCCGTAACAGATCTTCGATGAGCGACCAGGCCACGACCACGGTGCCAAACAGAATGGTCGCCATGAGCAGCACAATCAGCGCGCTGACTGCCACACGTTCGAACACAGCCGCGATTTTTTCCATCGTCTCGCTCCCTTAGTAGCGTGTTTAACCGCGCACGGCGGCCATGATCGCGGCGAAGCCCATGAATACGCCGCCCGTGAGCCGCTTAAAGACCTTCAATACTACGGTACGTCTCAAATAGCTCGCCAGTCGCTGACCGCTGGCGGCATACACGTGGCACCTCGTCTGTCACGGTTCGACCGCACTGGCGCAATCGGCCAAGCGCCGCAACTCCGCCACCAACGGCGATTTCGCTGGCGCCATTGCAGACGTTGCGCCTGGTCCGAAAGTATCCAGCGTTCTGGGTGCTCGCTGGCAGCTTCTTCGTTTGCGGAGCCAGCACCAACGGTCTGATCGGTACCCACCTGATCCCCGCGTGTCACGACTTTCGGATTCCGGAAGTGCGGGCCGCAGGGTTATTGGCGGTGATGGGTTTGTTCGATATCGTCGGTACCACCGCCTCCGGGTGGCTAACCGATCGCTTCTCGAGCCGATACCTGCTCTTTATCTACTACTTCCTGCGCGGTCTGTCGCTGCTGTGCCTGCCATACACATTGGCCCACGGCAACTCTGAGCTGAAGTGATTTGCGATCTTCTACGGTTTGGATTGGGTCGCAACCGTGCCGCCGACAGTTCGGTTGGCGTCGGATTTATTCGGTCGCAATAATGCCGGCGTCATCTTTGGCTGGATTGCAGCCGCGCATCAACTCGGCGCAGCACTCGCTGCCCTTGGCGCCGGCGCGATCCGTACCGCTTTCGGTGATTACAGCGCTGCGTTCTGGATCTCCGGCACCATGTGCTGCCTCGCCGGTATTTCCTTCCTTTTTAGTCGCAAGCTACTCGATAAACAAGGTTCTGCCTTTGCAGCGCCATCCACTG
>ODAK010000208.1_pt1 | contig 66153 bp, 63 predicted proteins | sample 1539591 | NCBI WGS metagenome assembly ODAK01 (sample SAMEA3539303, study PRJEB22396) | soil metagenome | biome: tundra; feature: field; material: soil | place: USA | collected 2010-05 | depth 0.15 m | reverse complement strand
AAGCGCGCCCAACGCTCCCTGAATAAACGTCACTCTGCTTGACGCACTACACTAGCTTCGAGAACCGTGATTGCTGAGACTGCGTTTCATCGATCAAAGCAACAAGAGTTGGAATGCCCCACGCTTCAGTGAGAGGGGTACCACAACACGATAGATTCTTTCGGGAATCAAGGACGTGGTCCTATTCGCTGCGCAGGATGGCGGTGATGTTGAGTCTGGCAATACGGCGGGTGGCGGACCATATACTCGCCGACGCCAACAGAGCGAAAAGCAAAACTAAGCTCGCGGACATTGCCAGGCCAATCGGCTGCGCCCCATCCATCAGGCTTTGGAGAAAGCGCCCGGTCAGCTGCGCGCCGACGATTCCGGGGATGGCTCCAGCCATGACCATCAGCAAACCGTCCCGCAACAGCATACCTCGTAGTTGGACCGGGGTTCTGCCCAGCGCCATGCGCACGCCCATTTCTTGTGTTCTCTGCACGACGGCATAAGAAACGATGCCGTAAATGCCAATCACCGCGAGCAGCAGGGCGAATGCGGCGAAAACCCAAATGGCGGTCCGGTAGAATTTCGGGTTCGCGAAGACTTCATCCAGCCGCTGCTCCATGGTTTTCACACCGAATACAGGAACTTGCGGATCCACCGACTGAATGGTGTCGCGGATCGCAGCGAGCTGATCTTCCGCCCGGCCGTCTACCCGCACCACGAACGTGGAAAAAAAGCCGCCCGGAGCTTCCGACGGAATGAAGACCTCATTCCCTTTTGCAGTTGTGGGATCGGTCTCGTACTCCATCCCCTTCACCACGCCAACAATTTTCCGCGGAGTATCTCCCTCGATCGTGAGTTGATGATTGAGCGCGTCCCGCGGCGCGCCAAATCCGGCTGCGAATTGCTCGTTGACAACCGCAACCTTGGCGCCCGAACGAACTTCGGCTTCGGTGAATTCCCGGCCGCACACAATCCGCCCGCCCATGGTCTGGAAATATCCCGACAGAATCGGGACCAGGGTGGAGTTGCGTTGAGCAGGACGCCCATCCAGTCCGAACGGTCCGCCAACGAATGCTGAAGCGTAGAGAGGAAGGAATTCGGTGGCGCTGGCGGCGCGAACTCTGGGCAGCCTGCGGACCCGGTCAAGAACATCCTCAAAATAAGGGAGCTGACGGTTATCCAACTGGTGGCTGGTACTCTCAAGGGACACGCCTACCGTCACGATTCCTTGCACGTCATAGCCGCGGTCGATTCTCATCAAGTGGACGAACGCGCGTCCCAAACACACAGAGGCCGCAAGCAGAACCATCGTGAGCATGACCTGCGCCGCGACCAGACTCTGGCGAACCAGCCGCGAGCCACGGGTCCCGCCGGAGCCCTGTGCACGGACAGTGTGGATGCGGCCTACATACAGCGACGGTAAGACGCCCAACCCCAACGCGGTAATTACGGTCACCATCAGGGTGAAAACCAGGACCCGTCCATCGACGATTGAATAAGCCTGTGCACCGAGTGGTGGGGGCTCGACCTTGGCCGCGAAAGACGTAATCCAGGATGCGATCAGCAATCCGGCCAGAGTGGCAATGAGCGAGAGCAGCACGCACTCAGTGAGCAGCTGGCGCGCCAGCCGGGCGCGGCTGGCTCCCAGTGCCGACCGTATGGACAATTCCGCGGCGCGATCGGTCGTCCGGGCGATCAATAGATTTGCAACATTCGTGCACGCAATCAGCAGGACTAAAAGCACTGCGCCCATGAACATCAGTGAGGCGTTCTTCACCGGGCCGGCAAGTCCGTCCTGAAGCGACGTGATGCTCGGGCGCAGGTCGGAACTTTCGCTTCCTCCCAGTCTCGGCGACAGGCGCTCCGCCTCGACGGCAAACACGGCACGCGCCTGCGACCAGGTGATGCTCGGTTTCAGCCGCGCGATGGTTCCCCAGCCATTGTTGCCGGGGCTGTACGCCGCCGGCTTCCAGAGAACGGCCTTGCCCGGATAATCGAATCCCGGCGGCGCGACGCCCACAACGGTCAGCGGAATTCCGTCGATTCGAATCGTGGCTCCCAGGACTTTCGGATCGCCTGCAAAAAGCTGTTGCCAGAGCCCGTACCCGATCACCGCTACTGCGTTTCGTCCCGGCAATCCCCAACCCGTTCCGTCCACGTCTTCATCAGCGGCGAATCCACTGCCGAGCATCGGCTGCGTGCCCAGCACCGCGAAGAAATTCCACGATGTCTGGGCGACGTGCGCCCGGCTCCCTATGCGCACTCCGCCAAGGTTCACATCGTTTTCCTCAAACAGCGCGGCATCGGCAAGATACGCACTCCGCTGCCGCCAAACGTGAAACTGCTTCGCGCTATCGTGAGGTGGAATGAACTGATGCAGCAGCGCCAGCCGGTCTGGCTGCTGAAACGGGAGGGAGCGCAACAGCAATGCGTTGACGACGCTAAATACACCCGTATTCGCGCCGATGCCGATGGCGAGGGCCGCGATGGCAAATCCCGCGTGCCACGGACTTCTCGACCAAAGCCGAAGAGTATACTTGAGATCCTGAAACACTTATGCTCCCGTTGGACCCTCAATCACCGGTCCCATTCGGACCCGCTCATCCCACTTGGAAACGTTTAATCCTTTCACGATCAACCAAAGACAAGTGCCGAACTCTCCGATGAAGGCAGGCATTACGATGACCCGGAATACCTTGTCCGAGATCGCGGGAAGAAGCAGTTGGCCAAAGCTGTTGATCAGGTAGGATACGCCGGCCATCACTTGCAGAACTCCCAGAAACTTGGGGAAGTACCCCGATTCGAACAGCAGATACCCGGTCACCAGGCAACTCATCCCAAAAAAGATCAGGCCAATCCCAAAGCCGTATGCATGCAGCGACAGTGAAAGTGATGCGAGCGCTTGCAGTTGATTCGGCTCGAAGGCCTTTAAGTAACTCGCGCCTCCCAGCAGAAACAGGACCGCGACCAGATTCAGCTTGTTCGCGCCCAAAATCGCGGTCTGCAGCATGCCGAACAATGCGCTCAGCAAAGACAGGTCTTTGCTGACCGGCTTCAGCAATACGTAGAAGATCACCGCCATTGGGACATCGGTGATATGCATGATCAAATCGCCCGCAACGCCGCAGCGAAATAGAAATTCAGAACCCATAATCCGATGGGCCGTGGCGACAGCATCCCCCGCAACCACAAGATGGCCTCGGACGAAGATTTCGCCGAACATACCGCACACAATGTTGATCAGATAGAGCACGCCGCCGATTCGCGCATACACCAGCGGCGAAATCTTGATGGTTCGGTTTGTCATTCAACGTCCCCCGGGGGCCGCGAAGATTCTGGGATCCGGTCCAGAGAGCGTGCCCGAACCGTCCGCTTTTTGCAAGGGTGTGAAGTCCCGCCTGTTCCTGAACAGGAAAACTCTCCCGAGAAAATCAGCCATTTCACTCTTTACGCGCCAAATGGCAGGCGAGCGGTAGCCTACTCGATCGAGCAGCTATTCTGACGCTTCCGGGTGAATGATAGGGCTTTCTCCGTTGTCAGAGTAAAGTCGGCCCACTTAGAGGATGGGATGCCGCTAGCTTTCGTGGATAATTGCTAGGCTAACTCGATGATTCCAACAGACCGAGGGGGTGCGGTAGGAATCTCCCGCCGCACAGTCCCCTCAAGGCTCTCCTTACTGCTCCCTCAGTTCACCGGCGTGAGCAGGAATGCATGATTGTTACCGCCCTTGGTGCCATAGCCCGTGATCTGGCCGACATTGTTGATGGCGTTGGCGTTGATCAGCACCCATCCAGAGTTCGACGGAATGAGCGAGTTCAGATCCTGCATCCCACCCGTAGAAGTCCAGACCATCGCGTGTGCGGCGTTGTTCGACAGGTTGCCGTAGCCGACCACCACGCTGGAATCATTGATGCCGAACGCGATGCTGTAATTGCCTCCAGGAATCACACCCAGATCCTGAATTTTCCCAGCCGTGTTCCACAGGACAGCGTGCCAGCTTCCTTTCGTGCTGGTGCCGTCGGATTGGCCGACGATGACTCCTGCACTGTTGATCGCATTAGCCATGCTGGTCACGCCGCCCGTGAGCGTGCCCAGATCCTTCATCGTGGAACCGCTGTATTGAAAACCATGCGAAGTGAACGGCGGACCGTAGCCGAATACCGACTCGCCCACGATGTAGCCGTTGTCATTGATGGCCAGTCCGGCGGTGAAGATCGCCTTCGACAAAGCGCCCACGTTCTTGATCTTCTTGCTCGTCCAACTGGTAGCGTCGACCGCTCCACTACTGAGGAACGAATCGCCGGCGACTTCGCCCGCGGAGTTGATTTGAAAAGCCGCGCTGGAATAGCCTCCCCCGAGCGTGCCCAGGTTCGTGATGGCTCCGGTCGAGGACCACTGCACCGCGTTGAAATTCGTCGCGATCTGGCCTTTGACGTTGGAGTAGCCCACCACGGTGCCGGAATCATTCACGCCGATCGCGCCGCTGACGGTCGCTCCGGAAAGCGTGCCCAGATCCTTCATCCCACCACTCGCGGTCCAGGAGAATGCGTGCTGGCCCGAAACCAGTCCGGTGCAAGGATAGCCTTCCGGGTTCTTGGTGTCGGAACAGCCGACCACCTCGCCGAGATTGTTGATGAAGAACCCGCTGCTTTCGTTGTCGCCCTTGAGCACGCCGATGTCGGTGATGGCGTAAGTCTGAGCGCTTGCCCAAGTTGTTGCCAAGACGATCGCCAGCAATGCTCCCGCTAACCTGCTTGTCATGAAGAACCCCCAATTTTTAGTTGATGTCGTATCAGTATGCCATGAGGAAAACCGCGCAAAGACTCACTAGTACAAGCAGATCGGGGAAGGTTGTGATCCGGAGCACCAATGAGGTCTGGTGCCGCTTCGAAGTCACCTGAAATGCGTTGAAATCAGCCAAGAGTTGATGTAGGGTGTGAAGTCCACACAGGCCTTGAGCCTGCCAAAGAACGAGTCGGCCCCTTCCCTTCCTCCGCCGACTGGTCTTCCGTGGATGCCGTCTATTTTCGACCACAGGTGCCCCCATGCAAGCGATCCCTGAGTCGCGTCCCAGCCTTCCATCTTTCGCAATCTATTCAGTTCTTACCGCTGTCCTGTTCCTTGCGCCGATGCTCAGCGTCTCGCTGAGCGCGCAAGAAGCGGGGCAATCCGTAACTCCGCGCCCCCTGATCACACAAGCCGTGGATGAGTCGCGTCTCACGACGCTGAAGGGCAATACGCACCCGCTGGCACGGCCAGAGTTCGACCTCGGAACAGCTCCCGCAAGTCTGCCCATGCAGCGCATGCTGCTGGTGCTGAAGCGTGCGCCTGAGCAGGAGACCGCGCTCCGCACGTTACTCGACAATCAGCAGGACAAGTCGTCCCCGAGCTACCACCAGTGGCTCACTCCCGAGCAGTATGGCGAGCAGTTCGGCCCCACCGACACCGACCTGCAGACGATCACCGCGTGGCTGCAGTCGCACGGATTCCAGGTAGGGTCGACCAAAGGACGCACGGTGCTGGAGTTCTCCGGCACGGCCGGACAGGTGCAGGAAGCGTTTCACACGACGATGCACAAATACATCGTCAAAGGCGAGCAGCACTGGGCCAACGCCAGCGACCCGCAGATTCCGACGGCGCTGACGGGAGCGGTGGCGGGTGTGCTAACGCTTCATAACTTCCTCAAGAAACCGCAGATTCACGTCTCGAAGCAGCCTGTGGCAGCCAAGCTCATTCCAGGCAAGAAGAAGCCGAACATCACCTTTAGCAATGGCACGCACGGGTTGGGACCGTTCGACTTCGCAACGATATACAATACGTCAGCTTTTACGAACGTCTCGGGCAGCGGCATCACGATTGCTGTGGTAGGCCGCAGCAATCTGTTCAACGGCGGTCAGGACATACAAGACTTCGACTCTAATCTGTTCGTGTGCTGCGGCCCCAACTACCAAGTCTTGATTAACGGCCCCGACCCCGGTGATTTGGGAGGAGGAGAGGAAGCAGAAGCCACGCTCGATGTGACTTGGTCAGGGGCGGTCGCTCCAGGCGCACGGGCAGATCTTGTAGTTTCCGCTTCCACCAACACCACCGACGGGGTTGATCTCTCAGAGGTCTACATCATCGAAAACAATCTGGCTGAGATCATGACCGAGAGTTTTGGTTCCTGTGAGGCAACTGCCGCAAACGCGAGCGGAGTGTCGGCCTTAGCTGAACAGGCAGCTGCGCAGGGCATTACATATCTAGTATCCAGCGGCGACAGCGGAGCAGAAGGATGCGATGACCCCAACTTCGAGACGGCGGCAACAGGGCCGGTGTCGGTGAATGTGCTGGCGTCGACGGCATTCAATATCGCTGTTGGCGGCACCATGTTCAACGAGAATGGCCAAAACAGCCTCTACTGGAGCACTACCAATACCAACAACGAGAGCGCTTTGTCCTATATCCCCGAAGACGTATGGAATGAAAGCTGCGAGAGCTGTTTGAACCCCGGCATCTGGTCGGGAGGTGGCGGCGTGAGCGCTCTTTCTACAAGCAAACCCTCGTGGCAGTTTGGCGTCACTGGTATACCGCAAGATAATGCTCGTGATCTGCCCGACGTGTCTCTCACCGCTGCAGGACATGACGGCTATATTGTTTGCTTGGAAGGTTCCTGTGTTCCTGACGCCTCGGGAAATCTATTTGTGTATTTGATCAGCGGTACGTCGGCATCGACGCCGTCATTCGCGGGCATCCTGGCTCTGGTCGAACAGCAGCGGGGACGCCAAGGACAAGCCAATTACGTGCTCTATCGTTTGGCCGCCTCGGAAAACGCCACCCTCTCACAATGCAATGGGTCCAGCACCGTCGGATTACCGGGCAGCGCGTGCATATTCAACGACGTTACCGTGGGTAACAACACCGTTCCCGGGGAACTGAACTACGGGTTGGGTACGGCACAATTTCAAGCTGGCGTTGGGTACGACATGGCCACTGGTTTAGGGTCGGTCAATGTCACAAACCTGATTAACCAGTGGAATTCTGTCACTTTCAACCCTACCAGTACGACGCTGAGTCTCACGCCAATCAACATCACACACGGATCGGCCGTTAACGTGGGCATTACAGTTACCCCAAGCAGCGGGACTGGCGTGCCAACGGGCGACGTATCGCTCCTGGCCGATTACGCCTTGAGTCAAAGCCGCATCGACAGCTTCTCTTTGAACAACGGCCAGATCGTACAATCGACGAGCCAACTACCTGGCGGCGGCCCCTACGACCTGTCGGCCCACTATGCGGGTGATGCGACTTACGCTCCGAGCGATTCCACTGCGATTGTCGTTACCGTCGCGCCTGAATCGAGCACGACCAGCCTTTCCGTGCTCACCTTTAATTCACAAGGAATATCTCTTCCATTCACCGGAGGACCTTTCGGAAGCTTCGTGTATTTGCGCGCCGATGTTGCGGGAGTGTCGGGACAAGGCATTCCGACTGGAAGCGTCACCTTCCTCGACGGTGGTCTCCCACTCGTGGCCGGCAGCTCCCTAATGTTGAACAGCGACGGGAACACGGCCACACCCAATGGGATCCTGAATTTCGACACGGGGACGCACACTATCACCGCTTCATATAGCGGCGACGCCAGTTTCAACCCAAGCATCACTGCCCAGTCGCAGACGTTTACGATTACGTCCGGGTTTTACGGAACGATTCCTTCCACGCAGTCCAACGTTATTGTTTCAGCTCCTGGTGGTTCGGGGGCGACATCGATTACCGTCGCGAATTCCACCGGCTTTAGTGGCACGATCAGTCTCACGTGCTCCGGTCTTCCGTCGGAAGCCGCATGCGTGTTCGCGCCAGCGACAATTACGGCGAACGGCACGGCGAATACGACGAGCGCTTCGATCACAGTGACCACCACCGCTCCCACCGCGCGTTCACAGGCGCGAGGCTATTGGCCGGCGGAGTGGATCATGGGGATAGGGCTGGCTCTTTTTTCCACCGTCCTGGTGAGTCGAAAGCGGCAACGAGTTCGAGGGTTGTTCTTGCTGATTATGCTGATGCTGCTCGTCGTGACGCCGGGTTGCGGAGGCGGCAGCGGCGGCGGTGGAAGCCACAACCCGCCTCCAAATCCTGGTACTCCCACGGGAGTCTCGACCGTATTCGTGACCGCATCTAGCGGGTCAACGGTGAGCACGTCGGCGTTCACACTGGTGGTTCAGTAGAACTGCCGATCGTCGTTCGCGGTTTGTGTGCCGGCGCACTAGACAAGTCTTGCGTACCGATCATCGGTTGCGCGATTCGGAGTGGTGTACGATTCATTCGTACACCACATCGCCATGAAACTTTCTGCCATTGCTTCTGCTCTGGACGCTCGTCTCGAAAACGGTTCCCCTGAAACAGAAATCACAGGCCTCAACGGAATTGAACAGGCTGGGCCCGGGGAACTCACGTTTGTCTCGAATCCCAAATACTCGGCGGCGGCGCGGACTACCAAGGCTTCTGCCGTGATCGTGGGGGAGGACTTCCCTGCTATTCCTGCCGCCATGCTGCGGGCGAAGGATCCTTATCTGACGTTTGCGCGAGCGCTCGAACTGTTCCATCGACCGGTTCGCTATTCGGCTGGAGTGCATCCCACCGCGGTCGTTGACGCCAGCGCGCGCATCGGAGCAAATGCGCACATCGGGCCGTATGTGGTGATCGGCGAGGACGTTGAGATCGGCGCGAACGCGGTGCTGCTGGCGCATGTCGTTGTTTATCGCGGGGTGAAGATCGGGGACAACTTCTTCGCGCATGCGCATTCGGTGGTGCGCGAGAATTGCCGCGTCGGCAACAATGTGCTTCTGCAGAACGGCGTCGTCATTGGCGCGGATGGGTTTGGGTTTGCGAAGACGGCAGAAGGTCGCTGGCACAAGATTCCGCAACCCGCGCCGGTGGTGATTGAGGACGATGTGGAAGTGCAGGCGAATTCTTGCATCGATCGCGCCAGCGTGGGGGAAACCCGTATCGGACGCGGGGTGAAGGTCGACAACCTCGTGCAGGTGGGACACGGGTCGCACGTGGGCGAAGATGCGCTGCTGTGCGCACAGGTTGGGCTGGCGGGATCGTCGGAGATCGGGAATCGCGTGATTCTTACGGGTCAGGTCGGCGTGGTGGGTCACTGCAAGGTGGGGGACGACGCGATTGTGACGCCGCAGAGCGGAGTGGCAGGCGATATTGCTGCTGGCGCGCTGGTCAGCGGAGCGCCGGCGGTGGATCACAAATTGTGGCTGAAATATTCCGCGATCTTGCCTCGATTGCCTGAGATTGCTCGGGCGGTGCGGGCTAAGGCTCGGAAGGAATAATTCTCAAAGACCCGTTACTACTGCTGTTCCGGATCGGACTGGTCTGCGCCACCCGGATTGGTTTTTCTGACTGCGCGGAATTCGAAAGGTTGGAGTCGCGATCCATCGGGCTTGGAGAAATATCCGGTCATGGCTTGGCAGACGTCGGAAAACTTTCCTTTGAAAATGCCTGTTACCTGATCTTCGGGATAGCGCTCTTCGATCACGAAATTCCCCAGAGAATCGCCAGTGCCCTTCAGCCAGAGTATTGTACCGATCCGCTCATACTGTTCGGTCCCGGACAGCGTGGTGTTTATACCCGTCAGCTGAAGCTTAACGCGCGTATTGGTTCCCACAGTACCCGCGAAATCTCTTTTGAGATTGAGGCATGCGATCCCGGGATCGGGCGTAGCACCGATGATCACAATTTCATTGTTCCTCCGCACGACTCGGAAGGAAAGCTTCGGACTGCCCGCCGACGGGCGAAGACCAGAGGCCCCGAACACCTGGAACAGGAATTCCTTTTGATCCGGGGAAACGGGAAATAAATCCCAATACTCGGTGGTGTCGCTTCGGTCGAAACGGAGATCGAACACGCCGGGACTTCCCGAGAACGGCACAAATCCGGAGGGCGTTAACTCCATGGGCGCCTCGACGTCGCCGTCAACATTGACGCGAACCAGTCCACTGGTCGCGGCCATCACTGTGGAAACGCCGCTGGCTAGCTTTGCCCGGAATTGAAGCGCCAGCACATAGGGGCGATCAGGGTAGAACTCTGGATTCCGCACGTGAATGTCGTCGCGGCTCCTGGAAACCATGTCCCGCGAGTTCGCAGGTCCCCACGCCACGGCAATCAGCGAAATCTCAATGCCTCCGTTGGTTTTCCACTGAACGGGCCAGGGGAATTCCAGCTTCTTTTCCAGAACTCTTGGTTCGTCTGCGCACCACGCTCGGCCGGCTAAAGGAGCGCACAGAAGAATTGCACAAAGTACCTCTGACCCCAGCTGCTGGAACAGATTCCGCATACTTAGCATTGTAGCGCTGGGAACAAACGACTCATGCTCCGTAAGTTCAGGCGTACGCTGGTCCGCCTTGCTGCTCTCTGCTTTCGTTAGGCACCGGCGCGGGTTGGCGAAGTTCTTCAGGCAGGCCGCTATCGATCGCGGCGCGGACTTTTTCCATCAGGCAATCGCGGCTGCCGAAATCTTTCGGCTCAATCGGTGGATGAAAAATCACCGTCACTAGTCCCGGCTTGATCGCGAACCTCGCCTTCGGCATCGTGTAGTGCGTGCCCACGATCGTGATGGGGATTACAGGAACTCCGCACTCCACCGCCATGTAGAACGGTCCTTTCTTGAAGGGAAGCAGCTTGCCGTCGAACGAGCGCTTGCCTTCGACGTAGATGGTCATGTTGAGGCCTTGCTCGACGACTGATTTTGCGGCGCGTACGGCTTCGATGCCGGCATCGCGATTGCCGCGGTCGACCGGCACCATCGATCCCATGCGCATGGCGCGGCCGAGGATCGGAACTTTGAACAATTCCTTCTTCACCATCACCGACGTGCGCTTGGGAATCAGCGGGATTTGAATCGGTGGATCGAGATTCGAGACGTGATTCGTCATGAAGATGTAGCTGCGCGCATGGTCGAACTGATCGAGTCCGATGGTTTGGACGCGCACACCGGTGATCCACACGCCGGCCCAGGCGCCCCACATGAAGAGGCGGTATAAGACCCGGACGTCGCCCATGATAAAGCTTGCGGGGAAGCCGATGATGGCCGCCACGGGAGCGGCCAGCGCCCAGAAGATCAGCATGATGATCGTGCGGATCATTTTTGGTTCGCCCCTGTTGGTGCAGCCCCGGTTGGTGCGGCTTCCGCGTTTGCCTCAGGCGCGCCTTGCGCTTCGCCTTTCAGCCAGGCACTGCGGCGCGCGCGTTGTGCAACCGTGACCTGGTCGAGGTCCTTCACTTCGTACGAGATTTCCTCACGGCTGCCAACCTTCCATTTCAATTCGCGCTCAGTTCCGCGGCGCGATCGAACCTTCACCGCAAGCGTGTCGCCGGGATTCATCCGCAACAACTCCTGACGAGATTCCTGACCGGCGGGCTTGCCTTGAAATTCAGTAATCGTGTCGCCGACTTGGAGGCCGGCATGCTCGGCGTCGCTGCCGGGGGTTACGGCTGCGACCGACATGGGGCCATCAAAGTTGCGGGAGGCGATGAAACCCGCGTCAGGCACGGTGTTCGGGATAGCTACCGCATGCAGCCCGACCGAGCGAAAGAAATCGTCCCAGGGGATCTCGTCAGTTCCGGCCACGTACTTCGCGAAAAACGCAGAGAGGTTAGCGTGGCTGACGGCTTCCGCGGCCTCGCGAACGCCTTCGGAGTCGTTGAAGAAGCGGCCCTTCTTCGCGTAGTTCGCGTTCATCCATTGCAGGACTTCGCGCAGGGACGCCTGCCCGTGACTGGCGTCGCGGACCGCGAGGTCGAGCATCACGCCCAGCATTTCGCCTTTGTTGTAATACGAGATGCTGCGCTCGGGACGGCGGTAGTAACCGTTGCCTTCGAGCCAAGCGTCGAGGCTGGACTCTTCTGCCGACTGCGTCAGGTGCGCAGGTCGGCGTTCGAGTTCGGCGATTTCCTGGCCGAGCCGAGAGAGATATAGCTGCTCATCGAGCAATCCGGCACGCAACTGAATGGCGCCTTCGGCGGTGCTGGTCACGCCTTCGCTGAACCATAGGGCACGAGTGTAATTTTCTTTGGTGTAGTCCACGGGCTCGAGCGTCTGCGGACGGATGCGTTTGACGTTCCAGAGGTGGAAGAACTCGTGCGCGGTGACGCTGGTGAAAGGGTCCAGCGATTGCTTCATCACGTCGGCATTGAGTTCGATGGCGGTGGAGTAAGCGTGCTCCATGCCGCCGCCTGCGGGGCCGTGGGGAAAGTGATACAGGAACGTGTAGGTGTCGAAGGGACGGTCGTTCATCCAACTGGTGGCCGCGGCGACAATCTTGTGGAGCGCGGCCACGATCTTGGCCATGTCGTAGTCGGCGGGATCGGCGTCGATGATGACGCGGAAGTGGCCTCCGGCTTCGTCGAAGTCGGACTCCTGAAAGTTTCCAATCTCGACGGGAGCGTCGACCAGGCGGTCGTAGTTCGGGGCGCTGTACTCGTCGTGTAAGGGTGACGATGAGGTGAGAGGAGTGGCGATGTGCCAGCCTTCGGGAATGTGGCTGAAACGTACGTTCTGCGGGGCCGAGCGGGCGTCGACCGGATACATCAGAATCTGCGCCAAGTTGAGGAAGGCGTGATGCGCGTTCACTTGCGCGCCAAAGGGACCGGGCGAATCGACGTAGATCTGATATTCCACAATCGCGCCGCCGTCGGCGCCTTGAATCTGCCAGCAACTCTTGTCGAGTTCGTGTACCGGCAGGGACTTGCCGGAACGGTCTTTCGCGCGGACCCAGTTCACGTACTGGGCGAAGTCGCGGACCTGATAGAGGGCGTTCCACACGGGAAGCTGAAGTTCGCGCAGGGCAGCGCCTGCGGGAAGGATGATCTGCACTTCTACCAAATGCTGCTCGGGAGAAGAGAGTGCGATCGCGTAACCGACCGAGGGCGCTGGTTGCGCGATTGAAATGGATGACAGGGCGAGAAGTGCGACCCAAAGCATCCCGCAGAAGCCGAGTCGCCGAACTCTGCAAAAGAGATTCATCGGTTCCCTGCCAACTCCCGCAGACGCGCCGGAAGTTTTTCGTAAATTCCGCCGAAGCCACCGTTGGAAAGAATCGCTACGACGTCGCCGCTGCGCATCTCAGGAGCGACGGTTTGCACGATTGCATCCGCGTCGGCCAGAAGGCGGGTGCGGCGGCCATTTCGCTCGACTTCGGCGGCAAGGGCGGGCAACTCAAGGCGTTCGTTTTCCGGGACGGCTTCCGAGCGGAACACAGCGGCCACGATGACTTCGTCGGCCTGCGCGAGGCTGTACGCCAAGTCCGTCTGCAACACGCGACGGCGCAGAGTGTTGGAACGCGGCTCCAGAATTGCCCACAGACGGGCACCTGGATAGCGTGAGCGCAACGCTTTCAGCGTTCCGGCGATGGCCGTGGGATGATGGGCGAAGTCATCGATGATGGTGATGCCGTTCACCTGCGCCTTCACCTCGAGGCGGCGCTTCACGCTCTTGAAAGTTTTCAGCGCGGAAGCAATTGCATCTTTTGAAATTCCGCACGAGGCCGCGAGTGCTGCTGCCGCAGTGGCGTTCCAGACGTTGTACTCCCCAGCCAGCGGGAACTCGAGATCGGCCCACGGCTGGCCATCGTGCAGGACGGTCCATGCGGTGCGCGCGGGTTCGAAACGCAGGTTCGTGACCTTCCAGTTTGCATGCGAGCCAGCGCCGTAGCGCTCGACGGGGCAGAACGCTTTGGCCAAACAGCGCTCCAGGCTTGGGCTTTCGGCGGCCCCACCGGCGACTCCGTCGAAGGCGACGATTCGTCCGCGGCGCGGGATCAGGTTCACCAGGCGCTTGAATGCGGTCTCGACCGCATCAAGATCTTTGTAGATGTCGGCGTGGTCGAACTCGACCGAGGTCAGAATCACCGAGTCGGGAAAGTAGTGCAGGAACTTCGGCCCTTTGTCGAAGAAGGCGGTGTCGTATTCGTCGCCTTCGAGGATGAAGTGCTTGCCGGAGCCGAGACGGAAGCTAGAGCCGAAATTTTCTGCAATGCCGCCGATCAGAAACGACGGATCGAGCCCGGCGGAATAGAAGATCCATGCCAGCATGGAGGTCGTGGTGGTCTTGCCGTGGGTTCCGGCGACGACCAGCACTTCCTTGCCGCGAAGGAATTCGTCGTGCAGCAATTGCGGCAACGAGCAGAATGGAATGCGCTGATCGAGGAGATGCTCTAGTTCCACGTTGCCGCGCGACATAGCGTTGCCGACCACGACGACGTCGGGCCGGGGGTCGAGATTCCTGGCATCGAAAGGCTGCGCCACGGGAATGCCCAACTCGCGGAGAAAGTCTGACATCGGGGGATAGGCAGCCGCGTCGGAGCCCGTGACCTGGAATCCGCGATGCTTCAGCATGCCGGCCAGCGAGGCCATGGCGGTGCCGCAGATGCCGATCAGGTGAATATGCTTTTTGTCGTTCATCTTGGTCTTAATATCACGGTCGCTCTAGCGCGTAACTGCGGACCCCAACATTTTCAGGGCAACCTGCCCACTTCGCACTGTAAGTTTCGCCGGCACTCCGAAGGGCAGCGTGATGTTGTCCGAAGTGACGTGGCCCGACTTTAAGCCGAAGGCGACGGGAACTCCCAGGTCGCCAACAATTCGCGTGACGACTTCCTGCAGAGTGTAACCCTGATTTGCGGTCTGCACGCAATCGAGCATTTGTCCGAAGATGATGCCGCGGACCTCATCGAGGCAACCGGCCAATTTCAGTTGCATCAGCATGCGGTCGATCTGATAGGGCTTGGCGGCAAGATCTTCCAAGAACAGAATCGTATTGGCTGTTTTGATTTCGTAGAGTGTGCCGAGCGATGCGACCAGGATCGAGAGACATCCGCCGTATAAGACTCCCTCGCCTTCTCCATCGACCAGGCCGCTGACATCCGCGCCGATAGGCACATCCCACGATGCCGACTTCGAAACGGCAGCTTGCCAGGAGGACAGGTCGACGCCGTCCTCATGAAGCCAGTCCTTAGCGACCATTGGGCCGTGGAAAGTAATGAAGCCTGCGACATCGTGAAAGTAGGTCAAAAGCGTAGAGATGTCGCTGTAGCCAACGAAGATCTTGGGATGCGCTCTGATCTTTTCGAGATCTAGCGCTTGCAGGAGATAGTTGGCGCCGTAACCACCGCGTGCGCATACGATTGCGCGAACGTCGTCGCGGACAAACATTTCTTCCAACTCGCGCGCCCTGCGCTCGACGGAACCGGCAAAGTAAAGATCCTGTTCCAGGATCGAATCGAGATAGAACGGTTGGTAGCCTGCGCGCCGCAATGCCTCACAGCCCGCTTCCAAGTCAGTTCGCTTCACATTGCTCGCGGGCGCGACGATGCCGACAGTATCTCCAGGGCGAAGGGCGGGTGGTTTGACGGGTTGAAGATCGGATGAAGACATAAGCTTTCAAGCTGTAGCCACCGCTGAAACAGCCTCATCAGCAGATCAACTCAGGAAGAACTCTCCGCGGCACACCAGCCGCGCTGGACCGCGCAGAAAAACTTTACTCCCATTCGTGCGGACCGTCTGCGATCCGCCAGGCGCCTGGACCTTGACTGGCGAAACCGCCCGGCCCGACGCCATCGCCGCCACTGCCGCAGCGCACGAACCCGTGCCCGAAGATTGCGTTTCACCGACACCGCGCTCGAAGAAGCGTGCTCGCACATCGAATTTGCTATCGACCGCGACCAACTCAATATTCACGCCTTGTGGGAAGCGCGGGTTACGCTGGATTTCCGCCGCTAGCGTCTGCCAGTTCGTGGCAAACTCAGGAACAAAAGTGACAAAGTGTGGGTTGCCCATTGACACAGGAACGCCGCGAACTTCCCCGGCGGCCACCTTTAAGGCGACTTCGGTTTCGACCACGGCTTCGCCCATCTCGATTTCAAATTCGTATTCGGAGTCCAACCGGGAGGTCAGCTGGCAAATCTTCATGCCTGCGCCGGTCAGAATCGAAATCCGTTCTTTGCCGAGTTGGGCGCACACAAAGGCTGCCACACACCGCGTTCCATTGCCGGAAATTTCAGACGCGGAGCCGTCGGCGTTGACCAAACGTATTTCCACATCGGCGGTGAAATGAGGAATCATCCACTCGACACCGTCGGCACCCACGCCATTGTGCCGGTCACATATGCGGCGGGTGAAGCCGGCGACATCCTGCGGAGCCAGAGCGCCGTCAATCAAGAGAAAGTCGTTGCCGCAAGCGCTGGCTTTCACGAATGGAATGGTGCGGATGCTAGAGTTCACTCGTGGTCCACCCGGCCGAGGGAAGTCACACTTCCTAGAACCGTCGAGGCCTTCAACTGCTGGAGTAGTTGCTTCTGCTCATGATTGCAGCCCTCGACGTCAAACTGCAGGCGGACATGCTGGCCCGTGTTCCCGGAGAGCGTGTTCTGCATCATGCGGTGATGACTTTCGAGAATGCGGTTGACCTCGTTGCTGATTTCTTCGACGCTGGCGCCGGTCACTTCGTAACTCGACATCAGCAGCTTGATGTTGAACGTCTCTTCAAAATGGCCCAGGGCGAACAGCGCGAGGATCACCAGTCCTGTGGCGAACATCGCAGTCAAATACAAGCCGCCGCCGGCGGCCATTCCTACCGAGGCGACGACGAACAGTGTGGCTGCCGTGGTCAGACCGGTGGTCAGTCCGCGCATGTGCAGGATGGAACCTGCCCCGATGAAACCGATGCCGGGAATAATTTGCGCCGCAATTCTGGCGGAGTCCGAGGGCACACCCGCCAATCTCTGGGAAAGAAGAGTGAACATGGCCGCGCCGAAACAGATGAACATGTTGGTGCGCAGGCCCGCAGCGCGGTGTTTGAACTCGCGCTCGAGGCCGATCAGACCGCCTAGAATCGCCGCCAGGATGAGCCGCGAGATCGAGCTGCCAACGATTCCGCTCGCCATCTCCCTGTGCAGCAAATCGACGAAATGTTGCCAGTTCATGGAGTCTTATGCCCGCGCGAAGCAGGCTTCCGATGGCCGGATTCTATCATCCGATTCGCATGCTCCAGCGTTACCTGCGTGATTACCGCGCGCGGTAGACGATGGCCCGCGCCTGCCCGGTCACATGAATCTCGACGAGCTCGGGAAGATGACGGTCGTGCACCGCTTGCCACACACTGTCGCCTTCGGAAGCGACCACATAATCGGCATAGCGCGACGGATCGGCGAGAGCATGTTCCCAGAGACCTTGGGGATCGACCGGTTGCCTCCAGGTGCGGTGATTGCCTTCGTTGATGACGTGCTCGAACGGAATTCCGGCCTTCTGCACTGCGCCGACGTGGTCTCCCAGGTACATGAGCAAGGTGGAATTGGGCGGCAGTTTTTCGAGCCAGGTTGCGAGTTGGGCTTCGAGTTGATTACGGGTGCGCATGTTAACCTGAGCTTCCATCAGAGAGACCGGCCCGGCGCGCCAGACTGCGGCGTAGCTCACAGCGACCAACGCGAACAGGACCAGCACGCACGCGAAGCGCAGCCGCGGCGCCCAATTCTCGGCGCGCACCGCTAGACAGACGAGGATCGCAAGCGCCGCCGCGAGCGCCGGGAGCAACTGCAATCCGTAACGCACGTTGTAGTGGGTGAACGGCCACCACGCGGGGATGAAGATGGGAACACCGCCGTACGCCACCGAGAAAGCGTAAAAGGGCAAGGGGACCAGCAGAAAGAGCAGTGGCAGTCCTGCGGCGGGAGGCAATGATGCGGCTTGGCTCGATTTGCCGCGACGGGTCAGCGCCGCGCCCACTACGCCCGCGACGGCGAGTAAAATCCAGGTCCGCTGCAGCCACTCATTCTCGGCCACGTTCGATTCGGCAGACTTCAGAAAATACATTTCTGCCAACAGCGGATTACCGCTGCCCGGATGACCGGCACCACCGGCGCCCTGCGTCCTGCGTTCGATCGCCTTCGCGGAGTAGGGACCGTTAGCGAATTCGAGCGGATTGCGGTAGACGATTCCGTTATACGCGAGCCAGAGTGCGGGGGCGGCAGCTGCGATCAAGACGAACTTCACTGCGGCGGCTCGCGGAACTCGCAACGTAGACACTGCATTTGCCCTCTCGTTACCTGAGAATAGGCTCAACAGTACAATACCCGCCGCCATCGCCACGGCAAGAAACCATCCGTCATAACGAGTCAAGCAGGCTGCGGCGAGACACAGACCGCACTTCGTCAGTGCCTTCGCGTCTGCGCGTACGAATTCACTGAAATAGACGACCACCCAGAGGAAGAGCGCGAGATAGAGCGCCTCGCCCATGGCGGTGGTCTGCAGGTAGATTAGGTTGGGATTCGCAGCGAACACAAATGCCGCGGTCCACGCCGCCACTCGGGCCGCGCCGTCCGGTTCAACACCGCGAGAGAGCGCACCTCGAACCAGACGGAACATTCCGATCACGCTGAACACATACGCCACCATGGAAGGGATCGAACCGCCCACGCCACGCCGCCACATTTCGTTCGAGATCAAGAAAGGAATCATCAGCAAATGCGGCAGCGGGAGCCACACGGTTCCCAGCTGGAGCAGGCCAGGAGTTTTCGAATCGAAGACGCGGCGGGCGATGTTGAGGTGGGCTACGGCGTCACCGTACAGCAGCACATCGGCGCGCTGAAAGTAGTACAGAAACGAAATTACAGAAACACAGGTCGCCAGCCAGGCAAGCAGCCTGACCTCGGAATCCCAAGGGGAACTCGCTGGCGCGTTCTTTTTTTTCTTGGGCACGAACGATTGTCCCCGAGACGACCGGGCCTCCGCAGGCAGACTACTCGAGGTGGGTCAGTTCGCGAAAGATCTGAAAACGCGCATCGATCTCTTCCCGGGTCAACGATTGCAGACGCTCGGTGCCGAAACGCTCTACGGCGAATGAGCCCATGACGCCGCCGTAGAACAGAGCACGCTTCAGGACGTCTCGGCTCAGCTCTTTTTGCGATGCGAGGTAACCCATGAATCCACCGGCGAAGGAATCACCCGCGCCAGTCGGATCTTTTACTTCTTCGATGGGGAGCGCCGGAGCACGAAACGGATGATGCCCGATGCCGAACGCCCCATCGCGAAAGAAGATCGTGGCGCCATATTCTCCGTGCTTGATGACCAGGGCCTGCGGGCCCATGGCGAGAACCTTGTTCGCCGCCCGCGGCAGGTTGGTTTCGTTGGCGAGCATTTTCGCCTCGGTGTCGTTGATCAGCAGCACGTTTACGAGCTTCAGGGTTTCGGTGAGTTCTTTGAGCGCGCCCTTGATCCAGTAATTCATGGTGTCGCATCCGGTCAGGCGAACGCCGTGCATCTTGCGCCGCACGTCGGCCTGCAAGGTCGGTTGGATATTCGCCAGGAAGAGGAACTCGGTGTCCTCGTACTCCTTCGGGATGCGGGGCTGGAAGGTTTCAAAGACATTCAGGTCGGTGAAGTTGGTCTTCGCTTCGTTGAGGTTGTCGGTATAAGAACCGCCCCAGCGGAAAGTCTTGCCTTTTGCGCGTTCGAGGCCGCGCGTGTCGATGCCGTGCTGCTGGAAGACCTTCTCCTGCTCAGGGCCAAAGTCTTCGCCGACTACGGCCACGACACGCACCTTGGTGAAATAACTGGCTGCTAGCGAGAAGTAGGTGGCCGCGCCACCCAGAATATTTTTGACGCTGCCCGAGGGCGAGGTGACGTCGTCGAATGCAACGGAACCGACTACGAGAATGCTCATTTTGAATTTCGTTCCTCTTTAGTCATCTGGTGTGGGCCGATGCATGAAAAGGCATCAACCACGAAGGGCACGAAGGTTCACGAAGGAAATCCTTTTCATTTTGCCTTCGCTTGCAGGTACTTTCCCAGGATTAGCTTTAACTTTTTCTTTGTCGCGGCAGGGATCTTTTTAGGATCCGTCAGAATCGCGTGGGCCAGCGCCGAACCGCACTTACATGACCGTTCGCGTGGCATGGCGGCTACCGTTTCGCGGACTACTTTGGCGGCGTTCTCCGCATTCTTGTGGAGCACGGCGAGAATTTGCTCGACCGTGACGGAATCGTGATGCGGATGCCAGCAGTCGTAGTCGGTTACCATGGCGACGGTAACGTAACAAAGCTCCGCCTCGCGCGCCAGTTTGGCTTCCTGCAAGTTGGTCATGCCGATCACGTCCATGCCCAGGCCGCGGTAGACGTTCGACTCGGCCTTAGTGGAAAACTGGGGGCCCTCCATGCAGAGATACGTTCCGCCATGCTTGCCGACTACGCCAACTTTCTTGCAGGCGGATTCAACCACTCCGGCAAGTTCTCCGCAGACGGGATCGGCGAAGGCGATGTGCGCGACCACACCGCCGCCGAAAAAAGTATCGACGCGATGGCGAGTGCGATCGAAGAACTGATCGGGGATGACGAAGTCGAGCGGCTTGTGCTCTTCCTTCAGCGAGCCGACGGCGGAGATCGAAACGATGCGCTCGACTCCGAGTTGCTTGAAGCCGTGAATGTTGGCTCGGAAATTGAGTTCGCTGGGCAGGATGCGATGGCCGCGGGCGTGGCGCGCCAGAAAGGCGACTTTGCGGCCTTCGAGAGTACCGCACACGTAGGCGTCGGAAGGAGCGCCGAACGGCGTCTTCACGCGCACTTCTTTCACCTTGGTCAATCCGGGCATGGCATACAGCCCGCTGCCACCGATAATTCCAATTTCCGCCTGTGCCAATCCGCCTCCAGAACGCTTGCGCGAGCGCAAGTCAAACTCGTGATTATACAGGACGAGAATCTTCGGAAAGCGCGGGAGAGGTTGGCTGACGACAGGCGCTACAATTCGGAACATGAGGATTTGCATCGCGGCCTGCGCATTGTTCTTGCTGTCAGGTTTCATTCGTGCGCAGGACAAACCCGCGCCGCAATCAGAACCGACCTCGGTCACCGTCTCCGCAGCCATCGACCACAACCGCGTCGTGATCAATGCTGAGGTGCAACTGCCCGACGGCTCAAGTCTGACCGTTCATGTCTGGGTGGACAATGGCAATCCGGATCTCTTCTTATCACGCCGGGTGGCCACGCTGCTGGGGCTCGCGGTTGGCTGCAAGGATAAGGAATGTTCTTCGCCTCCGCTCCGAGAGATCGTGGTCGCCGGGATGAAGATTCCTTTCACTGGCGTGAAGGAGGCGAAGATTCCCCTGAAGCCCGTGAATGCGGCTTCGGTGCTGGCTCCCGGCATGAGCGCCGAGATCAACTTGCCGTCGAGCATCTTGCGCCACTATGACGTGCTCGTCGACTTTCCCGGACACAAGTTTTCGATCGGCGCGCCGGGTACGCTTCATTTTCGCGGACCTAGCGGGAAGGTGCAGATAAATGCCGAGAACGGGCTGATCCAGGTTCCCAGCCAGATCGAGAACAAGAAATACAATCTCGCGCTCGACTTGGGGGCGTGTATCAGTTTTCTCTCGAGCGAATTATTCGACAAGCTGGCAACTTCGCATCCCGATTGGCCACGCATGACCGGCGCTGTTGGATCGGCCAACATGTGGGGACTTGATGAAGAGCCGAAGTGGAAAGTGATGCGTTTGGACCGCGTGCAGTACGGGCCGCTCTTTCTCGCCAATGTTGCGCTCGTAGATTTTCCGAAAGACCGGATGGATTTCTTCGAAAAGCGCGCTGGCACTCCGACCGCGGGCCTGATCGGCTCGAACGTGTTACTCAACTACCGGGTGGGACTCGACTATGCGCACTCGACGATCTACTTCGAGTTTGGCCGATCGTCCAGCTTCCCGGACTTTGATGTCATCGGATTGACATTGCGGCCGGAGGATGACGGGCGATTCACGATCCTGGGCGTCGCTGACCTTGACGGAAAGCCTTCAGTGCCCCAAGGACCAGATGGAGTGCAGGCGGGCGATCATCTGGTTGCGATCGACGGCATTCCGGTTGGCGGGTCGACGATGGGGCAGGTGTGGGCAGGGCTTGGGGGAACGCCGGGGCAGGAACGTAAGCTAACCATTGAACGCGCGGGAAAGCAATTCACGGTGACGGCGAAGGTCCAACACTTCCTGGCGGAGCTGCCGGACGAGAAGGACAGGAAGAAAAAGAAGTAGCGCGCCCCATCACTTCGCGGCGGGAGGCGTTGCTCCGAACACTTCCTTCTCCAGACTTGAAGTCGTGGCCGCGTCCAGGCTCTCGCTCACGAACACAGTATCGCCTTGCTCCTCGATCACCACGGTGCCGTCTTCGGTGGTCCAGGTGTGGCGACCTTTCAGCAGATCGACTTTGGCATCGTCGCTCTGCCCGGTTGCATGATTCGGAGCGGGATCGCTGGCGCCTTCCACCTTCTTGTAGCGCTGCGTCAGCGACTGCGCATAGATCCCCGCAAATTCCGCGGCTTTGTCGGTGCTCGACCAGCGCGAGACGTACAGCAGACCCAGTGGCGCAGCCGTTACAACGTCCGAATGAGGATCAGGCTTCGGCTTCGCGGCGTAATAATATCCACCGCGCCATTCCGGGGATAACCGCTTTGACAGCTTCTTGCCGACATATTGTTCCATCAGCACGGCAACATCGAACTCGCCCATCGCACCGATGTCGAACTTCTGGTAATCCTTGAAATCGTGCTTGAAGTCGGGCACGTGCATGGGCTCGATCTTTTCGCCGGATAGATACGTCTCGGGTTCCATGATCTGGCGCGTGGTGTGCGGAGGATTCTGCAGCACGCCGGCGAACGCCTTCTCCTTGCCGCCCTTTTGCATAACCTTCACCACGAACTCCATGCCGTAACTGTAGGGGAATGTGAGCGACTCTTTCATGAAGATCGGCGCTTCGTTGAAGACTTTGGTGCCCGGTGTGCCGGTAAGAGTCTCCTCGACCATCGCGTCGACCAGCACGGGGGAATCCGTAATCGAGTGGCCGGTTGGAGCGATGGCATATTGAAACATCATGGCCTGGGCCTGGCCTTCGATGACGGCCTCGCGGGCACTGTCCATCTCGTCGTTCTCAATGTCAGCTGAGGTCGGATCTTTTCTGATTTCGGCGAGGTCTTTCTCGCCTCGCTTCATCCACTTCTGCAGGCCGACCGCCTGATCCTGAAGCGCGTGGGTCAACTCGTGCGCCATAACTGGCTCCTGCTCTTCCATGGGCACCCAGTCGAGCAGGTTCACGGTTTTTGTTTTGGGATCGTAGTAGCCGGCAACTTCTTCCCGCAGGAGAGCGACAAGGAAAGTTTCCAGATTGAAGTCGCGGGGAAGCAGGCCGAATTTCTTCAGCACCAGTTCCGAGCGGCGCAGGCGCTTGGTGTCCTCGTCGTTCATGTGCTTGGTGAGGAAAGAGACGACTTCATCACGGCTCGTCAGCTTGCGCTTGATTTCCTTCCTGATGGGCAGGCCGGTCTGCTTGCTGTCGAATTCGAGAATCTCATCGACGGAGTGGAAGAGTTCCTCGGCTTGACGCGGAGTGATCTTGACTTCGTCTTTTGGAGGCTCTTCTTTTGGAGGAGCAGGCTTTGCGGGTTCCTGCGTGGCTGAGGATTGCGTAGGCGGGGAGCTCTGGTCTTGCGGCTTGTTCGTGGGTTGCGCATCCTGCGTGTGCGCGAGGACTGGCACCCACGCCACTGCCAATACAACCGCACAAATCAGCCAACGAATCCCGGAGGTGCGCCCTTCAGCTTTATTCATTGAGATTGAGTCTATACGTTTCCGTATACTTTTCCCTCATGACTGCCACCAAGCCCGTCAATCTCTGGATTTCGACTGACCATGCGCGCGACTATTTGGAACGCGCTGACTCCGTTTCCCATCGCGGCGAGGGAGAATCGGCGCTGCTTGAGTTCATCCCTGCGGACACGCGGCGGATCCTCGACCTGGGCACTGGCGACGGACGCCTGCTGGCTCTGGTTCGCGAGGAATTGGCGCGGCGCGAAAACCCTGACACCCACGAAGTGGCCGTCGACTTTTCTCCAGCGATGTTGGATGCTGTTCGGAAGCGCTTTGCCGGGGATTCGTCCGTTAGCGTCGTCGCTCACAACATGGACGAACGTCTTCCCGCTCTTGGCACGTTTGACGCCGTCATCTCCAGCTTCGCGATTCATCATCTGGTACACGAGCGCAAGCGGGCGCTCTACGCCGAGATTTACGACCTGCTGAACCCCGGCGGCGTGTTCTGCGACCTGGAGCACGTGGCCTCGCCAACTCCCCGGCTGCACAAGGAGTTTCTCGAGCGCATCGGGTTTACGGTCGAGACCGAAGATCCGTCGAACAAGCTGTTAGATGTCGAAACGCAGCTGGGATGGTTGCGTGAGATCGGGTTTGGGGATGTGGATTGCGCGTGGAAGTGGCGGGAACTGGCCCTGCTGGTGGGGACACGGCCTTGAAATCTAATCTGTCATCCTGAGCGAAGCATGGGCCAGTCGGAAGGAAAGGCCCGTGCGTAGTCGAAGGATCCCTAGTCCTCCGCCGCATTGACGATGCATCAAGGCATTCTGACAACGGCATCGGGAGAATTCCCCTATCAGATCAGCGGGAGCACTCGCTCGGTAGGGATCCTTCGACTGCGCAAGCCGATTCGCCGTCGCGAATCGGCTTGCTTCGCTCAGGATGACAAACTATGGGTGACTGACTTGGTTGGCGACCCACTCGCCCGCTTCCGTCGTTTCCAACTTGCCCCCAATATCCTGTGTGGTCTTCTTCTGGCGGACAGCCCCGAGCACGGCCGCTTCGATCTTCTGAGCTTCCTTCGCCATTCCCAGATGAGCCAGCATCATGGCCGCGGTCAGAATCGAGCCGAAGGGATTCGCCATGTTCTTGCCCGCGATTGGCGGGGCGGAGCCGTGGACTGGTTCGAACATCGACGTCTTCCCCGGGTGGATATTGCCGCTGGCGGCCATCCCCAGCCCGCCCTGCAGGCCCGCGGCAAGATCGGTGATGATGTCGCCGAACATGTTGTTGGTGACGATGACGTCGAACTGGCGGGGATCGCGGACCATCTGCATGCAGAGCGCGTCGACATACATGTGCTGCGCGATGATCTGCGGATACTCGCCGCTCACTTCTTTGAAGACGCGCTGCCACAGGCCTCCGGCGTGGGTCATGGCGTTTGACTTATCGCACATCAGGACTTTGTTGCGGGGCGAGCCGTCGAGCTTGGTATGCCGCTCGCAATATTGGAAGGCGTAACGGATAATGCGCTCGACGCCTTTGCGCGTGTTGATGTCTTCCTGGGTGGCGATCTCGTCTGGCGTGCCCTGCTTGAAGACGCCTCCAGCATCGGTGTAAACACCTTCCGTGTTTTCGCGGAGTACAACGAAGTCCACGTCTTTGGGCTCGACTCCCTTCAGGGGACACAACGCCGCATCGAGCAGGCGCACCGGGCGCACGTTGGCGTAAAGATCCATTTTGAAGCGCATGCCGAGCAGAATCTCTTTGGCGTGGATGTTGGTTTTGACCCGCGGGTCGCCGAAGGCGCCAACCAGGATGGCGTCGAAGTCGCGGCCGAGCATGGCAAAGCCATCGGGCGGCACTGTCAACTGGTCGCGCAGGTAGCGGTCAGCGCCCCAGTCGAAATCGGTCAACTCCACGTCGGCGCCTGAGGCCTGAATGACCTTCACCGCCTGCGGGATCACTTCCTGGCCAATGCCGTCGCCGGGGATGACGGCGATGCGCTTCTTCCTACGTTCTTGCGGTTCCTTTTTTGAGTCCACGGCAGGAAAGTTAACACAATCGCTATAATCGAACTACCGGTATGGGGCTTACAGCACTTCAAGTTCATGGCGAGGGATTGGGCGCGGCGGACGTCGGCGAGTATCGCGGCGCGACCACGGCGGCTCGCTTTGGGGATCCGCAAGCCGAGTTTGAGGCTTTGCGCGGCGGTTGCGGCGTCCATGATCTCGGATTCCGGGCCAAGATCTCGCTCACGGGCGGGGATCGCGTACGCTGGCTGAACGGGATGGTCACGAACAATATCCGCGACCTGGCCGTGGGACATGGCGTCTACGCCTTTCTGCTGAACCCGCAGGGGCACATTCTCGGAGATCTCCATGCTTACAATCGCGGGGAGTCGATTACAGTCGACACCGACTCCGGGCAGGCAGAGAAGATTCTCGCGACTTTCGACCACTACATCATCATGGACGACGTTGAAGTCACGAATCTCAGCGAGCAGTTGACTGCGCTGGGGATTGCTGGACCGAAAGCGCGCGAGGTGCTGGCGGCGGCGGGATTCGCGATTCCTGAGATGCAGCCTTTGCAGGTGCAATCAGTGATGTGGCGAGGTACGGAGTGCGCTTTGGTGCGCGGCGAGGACGCAGAACACGTCTCCTATGAGATCTGGCTAGCGCCCGCCCGCGTGAAGCAACTCTGGGATGCCTTACGGGCTGCCGGCGCTACGCCCGTGGGTTGTGAAGCGCTGGAGTTGCATCTCATCGTCGCGGGAATTCCGCGGTATGGAGTGGACATCCGCGAGCGCGACCTGCCGCAGGAGACCGAGCAGGCGCGCGCTTTGAACTTTAACAAGGGATGCTACGTGGGGCAGGAGATCGTAGAGCGCATTCGCTCGCGCGGTGCGGTGCATCGTAAATTCACCGGATTTGTCGCCGACGGTGCCGGGTCGATCGCAGCTGGGGCCAAGGTGGTTGCTGGGGAAAAAGAAGTTGGAGAGATTACCAGCGCTGCTTCCCTGCGATTCGCCGGCCGCGACAAGACGGTAGCGCTGGGATACATCCGGCGTGAAGTGGGTGTGCCGGGGCGTGAAGTAATGGTTGGCGCGGCGAAGGTGGCTGTGGTGCAGTTGCCGGTCGCGGACAGCGTGCTGTTGCGGGAAGAGAGTTCGCTGGAACAGCGTCCGGCCTAAGAAAAGCTTTGACCGCGAAAGTCGCAGCGGGATCGCGAAGGGCGCATAGAAAATCGACCGTTCTGATTGAGGAAAGGGTTTATGGCTGAGAAGAGACACGAACAATCTGGATTCAAGGTAACGGACCGGCGGCTGTTCACTTCGGAGGGCGAGTTGCGTGCGGAAGTGGCCGAGGAAGTCGAATTACCGAAAGCGGCTGCGCCCCCGGTAGCCCAGACTGCACCGCCCGCGGAGAAGGCTCCAGCGCCTGTGGCAGTAGACGCCGGCGGAGTAGATACCGGCGCGTCGCCGGATCGTGAAATGCCGACGCCGCCCACCAGCGCCGAGCAGGATGCCCAGGCCGCCGCCTACAAGCAGTCCTCGAAGGATATGGATACTCAGGTCGAGCTGAGCGGGCATTCGGCCAAGGATTTTGAGATCACGTTAGAGCGCTTCCTGGCTTCGCTCTATATGACATCCATGATGCAGCTGGGATTGATGCGGCAACAGGGCGGGCAGCCGCAAGTCGACATCATCGGTGCGCGGCAGACGATCGACACGCTCAGCCTGATCGCCGAAAAGACCAAGGGCAATCTCACCGCGGCGGAAGAAAACTTCCTGCAGAATAGCCTGTATGAACTGCGCATGGCCTATGTCGAAGTGACCAATGCGCTGGCGCGGCCGCCGCAGGCGGGACCGGCCACCGGAACCAGCGGAAGATGAAAGCGACTCTGACCGTGCTGGGCAGTGGGACTTCGATGGGGGTCCCCACTTTGGGGTGCGATTGCGCCGTGTGTCGTTCGAGCGATCCGCGGGACCGGCGGACGCGGCCTTCCATCATGCTGGAGTACGACGGCAAAGTCGTGCTCATTGATACCACTCCAGACTTTTACGCCCAGGCCGTCCGCGAGCACATCACGCGCGTGGATGCCGTGCTCTACACTCACACGCACGCCGACCACATTCTCGGCATCGATGACTTGCGGCCCCTCAGCTACCGGCATAAGCCGGACAAGTTGCCGCTGTACGCTCGGCCCGATGCGGCGGCGTTTCTGCGCAAAATGTTCAGCTACATTTTCGACGCTGACTACAAGTTTGGCGGCCTGCCGTTGCTGGAACTACGACCGATTGATGGGCCGGTCGATATCTTCGGAGTGCAGTTCGAACCGATCGTACTGATTCACGGAGAGACGCAGATTTACGGCTACCGCTTTGGCTCGGGGGCATATCTCACCGACCACAGCGAGATTCCAGAATCGTCGCTGCATCAACTGGAAGGGCTCGACATTCTGTTTCTGGATGCGCTGCGGCACAAGCCCCATCCCACCCATTCCACGGTGAAGAATTCGCTGGCGATTGTCGACCGGTTGAAGCCCAAGCGAGCCTTCTTCACTCACATTTGCCATGATCTTGCACACGAGGCGACAAACGCTTCCCTGCCGCGGCACGTGCGGTTGTCGCATGATGGGATGAAACTGGAGTTTGAGATTTGAGGTTATGTGGCGCGGGCGCCCTCGCCCGCGTGCTGTCGCGCGCACAATCGCGGATGCGAAGATTCGGAAATATTGTGGGGATCTCCTAAGTTTGACGCCTGCGCGGGCGGTGGCGCCCGCGCCACATAAATCATGCAGGTTTTTCACAAACTCGACGACGTTCCCGCTGACTTCGGCCCGACGCTGGTCAGTGTGGGCAATTTCGATGGTGTGCACCGAGCCCACGCGCATGTCTTAGGCGAAATCGTTTCTCGCGCGCGGGCGAGCGGAGGCAAGGCCGTCGCAGTGACGTTTGAACCGCATCCCACGCGGATTCTGCGGCCTGAAGCAGGGTTGAAACTGCTGACCCCCACTCCCGAGAAACTGCGCTGGCTGGAAGGCACCGGAATCGACGCCGTGCTGCTGCTGCCTTTTGGTCGCGATCTTTCGCTGATGACGCCGCGACAGTTTGCCGAGCGTATTCTGAAGAAAAAGCTGCACGCCCGCGAGGTGCACGAAGGTTTCAACTTCCGCTTCGGACATAAGGCCGCGGGCGACATGAACCTGCTGGCGGAGTTCGGGCGCGAGATGGGATTCGAAGTGAAGGTTTATCCTGAGATGACCTTGCGCGGCGAGACGGTCTCGAGCAGTCAGATTCGCAAACTGCTCACCGCGGGACGCGTAAGCCGGGCGCGGCATCTGCTGGCGCGTCCGTTCTGCATTCTCGGGACACCGGGACGCGGGCGCGGCTATGGATCGAAGTACACCGTGCCTACCATCAACCTGGCGCGCTACGAAGAACTGGTGCCGAAAGACGGCGTTTACATCACGTGGACACGCGTCGGGGCCGAGCGCTTTGATTCGGTCACGAACGTAGGCAACCGTCCGACATTCGGGACGGAATTATTTGCCATTGAGACGCACCTGCTGAACTTCCATCCCATCGAATTGCTGCCGGAGACGGAAGTGGAGATCTGCTTCCTGGAACGGCTGCGGGATGAAATCAAGTTTCCGTCAGTCGACGTCCTGCGCGAGCAGATTGCGCGCGACGTGAAGAAAGCGCGGAGATATTTTCATTTGCTGCGAAGAGCGAGCGGGCAAGCGTACGCCTCAACCTAGTGAGGCAAATAGCCAAACTCCATGGGGAGTTTGCCGTCGACGTGCACCACGTTCACGCTGTTGTCGATGGAGTGAACCTCGATCAGGCCGATCGCGCCCGGTTCGCTCTGCACCTCTTTGAGAACGTCTGCGTCGCTGTCCACAAACAGGATCGAATCTTTGTGCGCGCTGACAAAGCTCTTCCACTCGGCGGCAGACATCTTGTTCAGGCGCTGCAGAGTTTCAGTTTCGCCGGCAGAATCTTTGTGGAGCACCAGAACGATATTCTTGCCGTCAGGCCACTTCTTGATCTCTCCCCGGATAATTTTCACCAGGTGAGCGGAAGTGACGTTTTCGACTGGGTTGTCCTTATTGACGACCACTGCGGTGTGGTGCGCGAAACAAGGCGTCAAGAAGACGCCAAGAAATGCAAGCGTGTAGATCGTGGAGCGGATTTTCATCACCCAAACCTCGAGACTTTTTAGGGGATATGCCAGCGTAGCGAACGACTGGGTGGGATGTGTCAAAAAGAAGTAAACGCGCCACACCGAAGTAACGGGGGGTAACCGTCCTGGGAAGTCGAGTTTCGCTCGGGGCACAGCCGATGGCTGTCTCCACATGTTGGACAATCCGGCTGCAGGCTTTACAATCCGCCAGACTTATCTTCAATCCTTCATGGCGATCGGGCCCATACAACTGATCCGGCAAGCGACGCCCGGGCAGCGGCGAACGCTGCTGGCTGCGGCCATGGGATGGGCGCTCGACGCTTTCGACGCCATGCTTTACTCGCTTGTATTAGCCCTGCTCATGCGCGATCTGGGGATGAGCAAGACTCTGGCCGGGTCGCTGGGAACTCTCACGCTGCTGGCTTCGGGAATCGGCGGCGTGCTCTTCGGATTCTTGGCCGACCGCATCGGGCGCAAGCAGGCGCTGATGGCGAGCATCCTGACATATTCCGTGTGCTCCTTTGCTTCGGGACTCGCAACCAGCATTGCGATGCTGGCCGTAGCACGGTTCGTGCTTGGCCTGGGGATGGGCGGCGAGTGGAATACCGGGGCGACCCTCGTGGCCGAGAGTTGGCCGACTCAGTTCCGTGCCAAGGCAATCTCGATCGTGCAGAGCTCGTGGGCGCTGGGGTTCGCGGCAGCCGCGCTGGTGGCGGGTCCAGTGGCGCGGTATTACGGGTGGAGAGCGGTGTTTTTTGTGGGCATCCTGCCGGCGGTCGTCACGTTGTGGATTCAGCGAAGTGTGCCGGAGTCCGAGATGTGGCGAGAGAGCGTATCGCCTCGGAAGGCAGCCCAGGTCGAGGGCTCGAAATCCCCACTTCTCGCAAAAAACGCGAGAAATGGGGCACCCAGCGACAGAGACATAACCAGTTACGGCTCTACGAGATTCTCCGTCATCTTCAGGCCTCCTTACGCTCGCCACACGTTCGCCCTTCTGCTGTTTAACTTTTTCGGGATGTTTGCCTGGTGGGGGCTGTTCACATGGCTTCCGCCTTATCTGTCACTGCCTGTCGAGCAAGGTGGGCGCGGATTCGGCGAGATGGGTATGACCACTCTGATGGTTGTGCTGAACCTCTGCGGCATGTTTCCGGGCTATGCCAGTTTTGGCTGGGTGGCAGATCATCTGGGGCGCCGCAAAGCTTTCTTGGTCTATACGCTGGTGGCGGCGGTTCTGATTCCACTTTATGCGGCGGCGCGATCGCAGGGTGTGCTGCTGGTGCTGGGCACTCTGGTCGCGTTTTTCGGGACCGGAATTTTTTCCGGCTCTGGGATCATGGGCAGCGAAATCTTCCCCACTGCCGTGCGGGCGCGAGCCTTGGGATTCACCTACAACGGGGCGCGCACGCTGAGTTCCGTCGCCCCGCTGGTGATTGGGCGCGTGGGGGAGACGAAGGGACTGAGTTGGGCGTTCTATCTATGCGCGGCAGGATATTTGCTCGCCGCGCTGATGACGACGCAGTTGCCGGAGACGAAGGGGAAACGGCTAGAGTGAGCGAGGCCACGTTCCTTACTTGCTGGATGTTGGCAATGAGACAAGGTGCGGATTGCAGGTAAACGCAACCTTGTATTTTCCCTTCTCGATTGATTCCACCGTTACCCAAAACTCGATTGGCTCTCGCGTGGTTTTGCAGAGATACTGATAGTTCCATGTCGTCTTTGTGCCGTCGGGAAGAACATCCTCTCCAAGGATCGGCTTACCGCCATGCTGGATCTTGCTGTCGAGTGGACGCCCGCACCGCTCGAGCATTTGCCGTAACTGGGTTCGGAACCCCTCCAGAGCGGCGATCTTCATAGGCGCAACCTTTTCGATCGCGCCGGATGTCCGGTTGGCGACCAAGTCGGCCATTACCTCATCACTGGCCTTTCTGGCACCGGGTTCGAGTGCGCTGTCTTTTCCTTGCGCGGCCGCTAGATTTGCGAAAAGCAGCGTCAAGAACAACAGACCCATGAAAGTACGCATATTGTCACCGCCGAGAATAATACAGAAGCTTGTGCCGAGACGGCTACTCGATCGGATCGATCACGACCGATTCCTGCCCTGCTACCCCCCGTCCGGGGAGTTGCACGATCACAATCGCCGACAGCACCAGCACAATCCCGAGAGTCTGCACCGGGCGCAGGCCTTCTCCCAACAGCGCCGCAGCCAGCAGGATCGAGAACACCGGCTCCAGGCAACTGGCGATGATGGCGCGCGTGGGCTCGAGATGTTGCAGGCCGAGAAAATAAAGCGAGAACGATCCCAGCACCGAGATCATGGAGAAGACGAACAGAAATCCCCACTGCGCGGGCGCATAGTGCGCGGCCACTACCTTCCATGGAGGATTCACGAACAACCAGAACACCGCAGCGGAAGTCAGCGTCCACACCAGAACGCGCCAGCGGTCGTAGCGGGCCAGCAGGCGGTGTCCACCGACGTTGTAGAAGGCGAACGAGAACGACGCCAGCAAGGCTGCGAGGAAACCGTAGGAGTCGAGGCGGAGCCTCGTTGCCGATTTTCCGCCGACGATTCCGATCGTCAGTGCGATTCCGGCGATGGCGACCCCCACGGCTGCGACTTTCTGCAGCGAGAGTTTTTGCTGTCGGCGGGCGACCACGTATATCAGCACCCACACCGGCGCCGTGTATTGCACGATGATGGCGATGGCAACGCTCGTCTTCTGAATCGCAACGTAATAGAAGTAATTCGACGCGGCTACGCCGAACATTCCCAGCACCAGGCACTGGATGAGATCAGGCGTGGGCAGTTTGATCCGCTGCCAGCCGCGCCGCCCCACGAGGAGTGGAAGCAGTACGAGCAACGAGAATGACGTGCGCGTCTGCGAAAGGATCAGCGGATCGATGGGATGCAGGGCTTCCCCGCTCAGGGCCAACTTGCCAGTAAAGACGGCGCGACCGAGCGCGGCGGAGACTCCCCAGAGAAAGGCCGCGGCCCCGATGAAGAAATATCCGCGCAGGGGATGAGGAAGGCTTCGGCTGGGAGTAGCAGAGTTCAGGATTCAGTCACCGAATCCGATGATGGGGCCGAGTCGAGGAACTGGTCAAGACGTACGGGATCAAAGCCGATAATCACTTCCGACGTTTCTCCGGTAAAGATCACCAGCGTCGGAGTTTCCGTGCTGTCGTGTTCTTCGGTCATTTCGCGGCGAGCTTCGCGGTCGCTGCTGATGTCGTGTTCTTCAAAGACGATCTCCTTAGCCTCGAGGAACATCCTCATCAGTTCGCAGGAGAGGCAGCCGGGCTGGGTGAAGAACAGTACACGCATGGGCGGCATTTACTCCACCACTTCGATCTTTGACGTGATCTTGGCAGTCTTTTCCAGCATTGCCGAGACCGAACAGTATTTCTCTTTCGACAGGCGAACAGCGTCTTCCACCGCCTTGCGGGACACCTTGCCAACGATCCGATAAACCAGACTGATCTCGGTGTACACCGCTGGGTAGCCGGATGCCCGCTCGCCGCTGGCGCTGACTTCCAAGCTGGTGAACTGCTCACGTTTCTTGCGGAGAATTCCGACCACATCGGAAGCAGTGCACCCGCAGAGGGCGATCAGTACCAGTTCCATCGGCGTGTTGGCCGTCTTCTCGGTCGCGGTGTCCATCACGATCGCATGGCGGGAGCTAGCCTCGCCGATGTAGCGCTCGTTGTCGGTCCAGATTGCTTTGGCGGTGATCATCGTCCTGCTATCTCCGGTTGTCGGTGCTGGGCTCAGGGTGAATCAAAACGCGGAACAACTCCGGCGCGTCCTGCTTGAAGCGGATTTCCAATTCCGTCTGGATATCATGGACCCGCGCTAAAGAGAGTTCGTCCGACAGCGTGCAATGACAGGACAGATACATTCGTCCGCGCACGCGCTTGATGATGAATTCGTGAACGTCGAGCACCTCGGGAAACTGCGACGCCACGGCTTTCAGGCGGTGCTCGAGTTCCGCGTCGCTGAAGACTTCTTCTGGTTTCTCAATAGTCGCAGGCTCGCTCTCAATGTGGGTGAGGATGTCGGCAATTTCAGGTACGTCGCGGCGCATGTCCGCTTCGAGTTCGGTTACTTGATCGTGCGCGTCCTTAAGCGACATGCGCTCGTCGAGTTCGACGTGCTGTTCGACGTGGAGCTGGCCCGCAACATCCTGCACGCTGATGTCGTGCACGTTGAGATTCCTATGCGTGGCCACGGCGCGGATGCGGTCAAAGATGTTCTCCGAACCTTGCGCGCGCGGAAGCGGCTGCACCGTAACGTCGGCGTCGGGGAGAATCCGGCGAACCGCCTCGGTGACGGAGGCAGCCAATTGGCCGGAGCGCTGGAAGGTCACGGTGCGCGCGAGGCCTACGGCGAGATCGGCGAAATAACGGTTCCCCGCCCGGCGGATGCGGATGCGATCGACTTCGAGAACGCCGTCGACGTGCAAAACTGCGTCGTAGATCTTGGATCGCACTCCCGGCGGAGCTGCGTCGAGCAGAGCGTCAATCGTCCGGCGCGCCAGGCGCCAACTCACCGAGACGACGACACCGGCCACGAACAGAGCGGCGATGGGATCGGAATCACGCAACCAGTCCACATGATAGGCGCGGCCGACAAGAACCAGCGCCAGCCCGAGCACGACCACACCGGCGGACCAGATGTCAGTGGAGAAGTGCAGTGCGTCGGCTTCCAGAGCCTGGCTGTCATATTTGCTGGCGATCCGGCCCAGAGCGCGCGAACGCCACCAATCCACTCCCATCGAGAACACCATTACCGCAAAGGCTGCAATGGAGGGCTCGATTTCAATTCGACGGAAGAAGAGACGCAATGCGGCTTCGTAGATAATCCAGGCGCAGGTCAAAAGGAGCAGGCCAGTTTCGACAAATGCCGAGAAGTTCTCAATTTTGCCGTGGCCGTACTGATGATCGGCATCGGCAGGTTTGTCGGAAACGCCCACCGAAAAAAACGTGAGGAGAGAGGCGATCAGGTCGAGCCCGGAGTGCGCCGCTTCCGAAAGAATACCCAAGCTTCCGGTGCTGAATCCGACCACAATCTTGAGGACGGTAATTACCACCGCAGCCAGAACGGAGTTCCCCGCCGCCGCGCGCTTTTCGGTGCGCATCAAATCATGCGAAGAAATGGCCGGGCTTCCCGACATGCAGGAATTATCGCCGCTGCGAGCCGAAACCGCCAAGCAAATCGCGGCAACGCTGGGGTCGTGCGTCGTAGCGGAGGGAAAAAATCCGGCAATTGATTTCACGTACCGGCACACGGGCAAAAGCCGCCGCTTGTGCTAGGATTTGATGCTTGGCATTTTCAACTTTCTGATGGACCAATCCTGGAGGAAATGACTTATGCGTAAGAGTTGGCTGATGTGTGTTTTGTTGGGGACGCTGGCCTGGGGACAAGCCGCCCCGAGCGCCCCGCCGCAGCCCGCCCAGGCACCGGCGGATACTTCTGCTTCCGTTGCGCCGGACACGGCGGTGATCACGGTAATCGGCGTGTGTCCGGCGCAGCCAAAACCGGCAGTCGCCAAGGGCACGGCGGCAAAACCCGCCACTGCTGCGAAGGCTCCAGCGTCGAAAACTCCACCCGCCGATTGCAAGACGGTCATCACCAAGGCTCAGTTTGAAAAGCTGGCGGCCGCCGTCGCCCCCAACGTCACGCCGCAGGTCAAAAAGCAGCTCGCCGGTGTTCTGCCGCGCTTCATCGGGATGTCGAGTGAAGCCAAGAAGCAGGGCTTGGACAAGACTGACCAGTTCAAGCAGACCGTTGAGTTCGCCAAGATGCAGATCTTGACCACTGCACTGCAGCGCAAGATTCAGGAGGAAGCGGCAAAGATTTCGCCCGAGGAAATCGAAGCGTATTACAAGGAACACGCTGACACGTTTGAGCAATTCAACGTGGACCGGTTGTTTGTGCCTCGCACCAAGCAGCCCGATGCCGAGTCCAAGGAAGAAGACGAGAAGGACGAAAAGCTGAGCGACGAAGCCAAGAAGGCCAAGGAAGCCGAGGAGAAAACGAAGGCCGACGCAGCCGAGCAGGCAATGACCAAGCTGGCGGAGAGCCTGCGGGCGCGCGCCGCGGCCGGAGAGGATATCGCCAAGCTGCAGAAAGAGGCTTTCGAAGCGGCCGGGATGAAGATCGAATCTCCGACGGTCAACCTGCCCAGCGTGCGCCGCACCGGCCTGCCGCCGGCACATGCTGCGGTGTTCGATCTGAAGCCGGGAGAAGTGTCGCAGGTGATCAGCGACTCCGGCGGGCAGTATATTTACAAATTGAACAGCAAAGACCACGTCACTCTCGAACAGGCAACGAACGAGATCCACAGCAAGTTGCAAAACGACCGGACGCGCGAAATGATGGACAAAGTGAACAACTCGTTCAAGGCGGAAACCAACGACGCGTACTTTGGTCCGGGCGGAGTGGGTGCGGCGCCACCTCCGCGGCTTCCGCATCCGCGGCCGATGCCGCAGACCGCGCCGCCGGCCCAGCCGCAAACACCGCCGCCGGCGCAACCTGAGGCCGCGAAACCGAACTGATGGCCAAACCTGTCGTCGTCGTGACCGGTGTGTCGGGCAACCTGGGCTCCAGGCTACTGCCGCTGCTGGGAAGCTATTCGGTGATCGGGGTCGACGTCAGTCCGCCCCGCACCGACTCCGAGTTGCAGTTTGAGAGTTTGGACCTTGGCCAGGAATCGTCGACCCGGACTTTGTACGAACTGCTGCGCGACACGCATGCCTATGCGGTCGTCCACCTAGCATTCGTAATCGATCCCGTACGTACCGGTGTGGTCGATGTCGAGCGCATGTGGCAGATCAATGTGGCGGGGACGGCGCGCGTGATGGAAGCCGTCACCGAGGCCAATCGCTCGACCGATGACGGAGTCAAGCAGTTCATCTTTCCCAGCAGTGTCTCGGCATACGGGCCGAATCTGCCGGCGCCAGCGACTGAAGAATCAGTTCTGGGCGCACACACCCTGCCCTACGCCATTCATAAGAAGCAGTCGGATGAAGTGGTGCAGACGCGCTCGCACGCCCTGCGCGGATGCAGCGCCTATATTTTGCGGCCGCATATTTTTTCCGGAGCGAGTGTCGAGAATTACCTGATGGGAGCATTCCGCGGCACGCCCAACGGCAAGAGCGCACGAGCCGAAAAAATGCGCAAAGAGGGCAAGCGACTCCCGTGCATGTTTCCCCGAGGCCAGCAGTACCTCGACAACAAGATCCAATTCATCCACATCGACGACATGGCAAGGCTGATCCGGCACATCCTTCAGCGCGAGCCCGAGCCGCAACGCCTGACGGTACTGAATGTCGCCGGCCGAGGCGAGCCTCTGACCTTCGGGCACTGTGTCGAGATGGCGCAGGCGAAACTGGTGCGCGTCCCCGGAAAATGGGCGATGCGGCAGGTGCTGAGACTTCTGTGGAAGTACAAGATCTCAGCCATTCCGCCGGAGGCCGTGCCTTATATGACGGGCGAGTACATCATGAACACCGACCGGCTGCGCCGGTTCCTCGGGCCGGAGTACGAGCACGTGCTTCGCTATACGATTACCGATGCGTTTGCGGATTCCTTCCGGCGCGACCCAGCCACGACCTGACCTCGGTTTTCTGGTTTCGGTTGGCTGAGTAGTGCGTCCAAAGACCATCTTCCCGGGCCGTTGATCATCAAGAAAAGAACTGTCAGCAATTGCGCGTATTCGGAGCGGACCTCGTGCAGCACCGCCCACATTCCCACTTTTGGGGGCGCCGCGGGAAGAGGCAGGGGCGAGGTGCCGAGGTACAGCGAAATCTTGGTGGAGAGGATGGCAACGATCATCTCGACAATGAACGGAATGGCAATGAGTCTGGTGAACAATCCGGAGAGCAGCAGTAGTCCACCAACAATTTCGAGGCACGCCACGAAGTCAGCGGTGAAGTGCGGCAGGGGCATACCAAGTTTCGTGAAGCGGCCAATTCCCTGGTTTGCGTAGACGAATTTCAGAATTCCTTCCCACAGGAAGACGCCTCCGGCCATCAGGCGCAGAAATAAGGGTGGACTTCGGCCCGCCGGTGGGTGGGTTTGTGAGCCAGGCGAATAGGTTTTTCATCGTGCCTCCTTTGATATCGTCCTTCGATTGTGTCGTCGCGTCCTTGCACCCTGATAACTGGAACGGCGGGGATTTATTCCCGCAAGAATTTGCTGGGAAACGAGGGAATAAATTAGCGTGGGACTGGTTTACGTATGAAGGTGCCGGAACATGCCGAGAAATTTGAAGAGCTGGCCATGCCGCTGTTCGACCAACTCTACAACTTCGCGCGCTGGCTGACGCAGGACACTGCCGAAGCGGAGGATCTAGTGCAGGAGACCTACGCCAAAGCGCTGCGCGGATTCGCGTCATTTCAGGTGGGCACGAATTTCCGGGCGTGGATGTACCGCATTCTGCGAAATTCGTTCCTGAGCTCTCGAACCGGGCTCAAGGTCACGGTGGCAATCGACGGAGAGGCTGACGAAGCCTTGTTGCCAGCCGAAAGCAACACACCTGAGAGCATCCTGATCGCGCAGGCGAGCCGCGAAGCAGTGCAGCAGGCGCTGGCCGATCTGCCCGTGCCCTTCCGCGAGATCTTGCTGCTGTGCGAGGTCGAGGAGATGTCGTACCAGGAGATCGCGGAAACGTTGGCCATTCCAATCGGCACCGTGATGTCACGCTTGTCTCGAGCCCGAAAGGCGATGCGCGATTTGCTGCGGAAGAAGAACCAGGGGGACCGGAATGGTTTGTGAGCAATGGCGCGGCAAACTCGATGCGTACGTCGATGGCGAACTCGAATCCGCGGAAACCGACGCGTTGGCGACACATCTGCGAACCTGCGCATCCTGTGCCGCTGACGCGCTGGAACGGGTACAGATGAAGCGATCGGTGCAGATGGCAGGCAACCGCTATGCAGCCAGCATCGAATTACGGAATCGCATTGCCAAGGCTATTGCCGCGAAACCGCGCCGGGATTCCGGCTGGCTCTGGAAGATTCTGGCGGTGCCGGCGTTGTCGCTGTTGATCCTCTCTCTCGCAGTGAATTGGTACGTGGGGCGCGAAAATGCGCGCCGGCAGCGGGTGTACAGCGAACTGGCTGACCTGCACGTCGCCGCCTTGGCCAGCACAGCCCCAGTCGACGTCGTTTCGACCGATCGTCATACCGTGAAGCCGTGGTTTCAGGGCAAGATTCCGTTCACCTTCAATCTGCCCGAGTTGCAAGGCTCGGAGTTCACCCTGCTCGGAGGACGCGTCACCTATCTCGCCCAAACGCCCGGAGCGCATTTGATCTACCAGATCCGCAAGCACGAGGTTTCGGTTTTCATTTTTCAGGATCGCGGAGAAGAGACGTCGAGCCCGCCGTCAGGACCGGTGCATGCCGCATCGTTCAGTGCGGAGAACTGGACGCAAGGTGGGCTACGCTATTTTGTGGTGGGAGATGTCAGCGTGGACGACATACAGGCATTGAGTAAACTTCTGCAGGCTGCGGGATAAGTCACACACTCTTCTGTGCGCTATTTCTTCCCGCGATACAAGCCGGCGATCCCGAAGGTATAAGGCGTCCAGGTCGCTTCGGCAAATCCAGCACGTTTCATCCTCGCCAGCATTTCTTCCGGTGGAGGGAACCGCTCGACCGAGGCTGGGAGGTAGGCATAGGGACCGCGGACGCCGGAGATCAGGGTGCCTACGCGAGGCAGGACTTGTTTGAAATAGATGCGGTAGAGCGTCCCCATCACGCCCTCAGGCGCGCCGAAATCGAGGATGCCGCATTCTGCCCCAGGACGCAGTACGCGAACAATCTCCCGCAGTCCGGCATCGTAGTCGGCGAGATTGCGGAAACCAAATGCCGAAGTCACCAGATCGAAGTGCGCACTCGGAAACGGAAGATTGAGGGCGTCGGCTTCGATCCAGTCTGGCCCTAATCCGTTCTGCGCCACCGAGGATTTCGCGCTGGCGCGCTGCAGCATGGCGTGCGAAAAATCGGCGCCGACAATCTTAGGAGACGACTTCCCTGCCTGACGGCGCAAGGCGAACGTCATGTCGCCCGTTCCGCAGCACAGGTCGAGGACACGTGCATCGGAGCGCTCAACAATGTGCCGGAAAGACCGAGCGGTCCGCCGCCACCACATCCGGTCGATGTTGAACGACAACACATGGTTCAGCAGGTCGTAGCGCGGCGCAATCGAAGTGAACATCTCGCGGACCGCGCGCGCGGCAGACTGCGGGTCGCGCGCGCCCTCCGGCGCTGCGCCAACTACGGTGGTTTTGCTGAGCCCTTGCAACGTGGCGAACCTACTTCCGCTTCTTCTTCAGCTGGGCAGCGATGCCTTCAATCTGCTTCACGTGGTTGGTGTCATGCCCGGCGAACATGCGCACCACATGGGTAATGGTTTCCTTGCCGCGCTCGGCGTGCATGCCGAACTTATCCCAGCTTTCACGCGGAAGGGCCTTGAGCATCTCCAAGTTATTCTCGCGAAGCACGCGGAAGACTTCCAGCGACTGTTTCGCGTCACGCTTGCCATATTGAAATAGCGACGCCCATACATCTTGATCGTAAGGCTGAACCGTGGTCCCGCTTGCTCCGGCGATCAATCGCATGCGCCAGCTGCCAACAATTTCCGCGTCCGCCAGATGAGCCAGGATTTCCGCAACCGACCACTTCCCCGGCTCCGGTTTCCATTTCAGCTGCTTCGGAGTCAGCCCCTGAATCAGCTTCTTTAGCTTCCCAGCCGTTGCCTTCTGAACCTTGATCGCGTCTTGACCCTCAACGTAGCCCAAAATTCGCTGAATATACTGCTGCGCCGTCTCCTGCATTTCCTTATCTCCTTCTATTTTTCCCAAACCCAGCCGCCGCGCGACAGCCGCCGCAACTCCTCAAGGGCGTCGAGCACGGCATTCGCCGGCACATCGCTGGCCACTTCCACTTTGCCGATTTCGCGCGGAAGAATGAAGTGCACCACACCGTTTTGCGTTTTTTTGTCGGACTGCAGCCGAGCGAGAATCTTGCGCGGATTAACGTTCACTTCCGGAAGGCGGCCCAGACTCAACACGGCGTCGGCGATGCGGCCCGCAGTCACGCTGTCGGTGCGGCCCACACTGAGGGCAATGTTCGTCGCGGCGATCATGCCCCAGGCAACGGCTTCGCCGTGCAGCAGTCGCCGGTAGCCGGTTTCGGCTTCGAGCGCGTGGCCAATGGTGTGGCCCAGGTTGAGAACACGGCGCAGTCCGTCCTCTCGCTCATCCGCGGAAACGACTTCCGCTTTCAGTCGTACGGATTGCGCGATCAGCCATTCCAGTTCGACGGGGTCACGCTTCAGAATGCGCGCGCGATTCTGCTCAAAGCGCAGAAACAGTTCGACGTTGCCAATGATGCCGCACTTCAGCGCCTCGTAGAGTCCCGCTCGAAACTCACGGTCGGGCAGCGTCTTCAGCACCGTGGGATCGATCAGCACAACCCGCGGATGGTGGAACGTTCCCACCATGTTTTTTCCGGCAACCAGATTGACTCCCGTCTTGCCGCCGATGGAAGCATCCACCTGCGCGAGCACGGTCGTAGGAATCTGCACGAATTCGACACCGCGCATATACAGCGAAGCCAGCAGCCCGCTGACGTCGCCCACAACGCCGCCGCCCAAAGCAATGATTACAGCCTTGCGGTCGGCACCGAGCCGCACTAGTTTGTCTGCCAGGGTCTCTACGGTCGACAGGCGCTTGGTAGGCTCGCCATCTGGCATAGGAATCACCTGCGGCGTGAATCCGGCGGCCTTCAGCGAACTAACAAGTTTCGATCCCCAGCGCTTGCGCACCGGAGGAACGGTTACGACAAATATGCGGCTGGCCTGCGGCAGCAGTTCACTCAGAACGGACCCTGCTCGGGTGAGCAGTCCATTCTCGATCCAGGCCTGATACGGCCGCGGTAATACGTGGATGGTGGCTTGCGGCATGCGGTTCCATGATAGCGTATGCGCTCGCAGAATTGCCTCGCCCTCGTCGCTCGATTTCTGTCGATGAAGTTTTGTTCGTCGAGCGCGGCTGTTAGTCCTTGCTGGTTCCGGGAAACACCACCGAGATTGCGATCGACGTCAGCAACACTCCCGCCACAACCCCTAGCGTTACCGTGGTCGGCACCCGGTAATAATCCGCTATGAGCATTTTCAATCCCACCATGATGAGCACCACCGCCAGTCCATAGTGCAGGAAGCGAAAGGCCTTCATGAGCCGGGACATGGCGAAGTACATTGAGCGAAGTCCTAGAATCGCAAACACGTTCGAGGTGTAGACGACAAAAGCGTTCAGCGTAATGGCAAGGATCGCGGGGATGGAATCGACTGCAAACAAAATATCCGTGGTCTCAATGACGACCAGCACCGCCAGCAGTGGCGTCGCATAGAGGCGTGAGTTGTCCTGTACGTTGCGAACGAAAAACCGCCCTGCTTGATAGTCCTTGGTCACCGGCATCCACCGGCGTAGCGCCTTGACTACTGGATTGGCGGATGGATTGATTTTGTGATCGCCCATCACGCAGAAACGGATGCCGCTGTAGATCAACAAACCTCCGAAGATGTAAAGCACCCAGTGGAAACGGGAGATCAAGCCGACCCCGGTACCGATAAAGATGCCGCGCATGATCAGCGCACCCACAATGCCCCAGAACAGCACGCGATGCTGCTGCTGGTCGGGGACCGCAAAGTAGTTGAAGACCATCAGGAAGACGAAGAGGTTGTCGACGCTGAGCGTAAGCTCCAGAACGTAACCAGTCACGAATTCCAGTGCGATCTGGTGGCCTTGCCAGAAGAATAAAAGGACCGCGAACCCGGCGGCCAACGCAACGTACATCGCGGTCCAGCCCAACGATTCGCGGAAACTGACAACGTGGCCGGGGCGGTGGAAGACACGCAGGTCCAGCACCAGCATGCCCAGCGCGAAAACGTTGAACAGAATCCAGAAATAGAGCAATTTGGAAGTCCTGGCGGCCCCACCGGATTGTTGATTGATGACTGCTGATTGTTGATTGCTGATTGCTGATTGAAAATGAAGGCGGCCAGCTGAGGGTTTCAATCAACAATCAAGAATCATCAATCAACAATGCTTCGTCACTTCTGTCTTCCCCGCTGGCCGCTGACCCACTCATCCCAAATGCCGAAGGCCTTGAACATCTCTACGCTATTGGTATCGCGCATCGTTTGCTCGACCTGATCGTGGGTGAGGCGCGGTCCAATCTTCGATGGCAAATCCGCCAACTCAACACTCAAGGCGGCGGCTTCCGCCACGTGCTTTTTCAACTGGGGAAAGTCGACCTTGTCGTAGGTGTCAGAAATGGCGTGGTAGTTTTCCAGATAGTTTGCCTCCTGCTGATCGGCGACAAAAGTGGGCACGCCCTCGAGCATGAAATCAAAATGGTCGGTGCCCCACTCCATCGTGGTCGTCACTTCTTTCACGTCAAATTGCGCCAGGGGCGCGATCAGCTCTTTCGCGGCGTAGTAGATATCTTTGCGCCCGCCGATGGAGAAGCCGGTGGTCTTCCCGGTGCCTGAGTCGTAGATGATGACTCCCACGGCCTTGTCGAGTTCGGCGCGATGACTGTAGGCATAAAGGCGGGAACCGATGAGTCCCTGCTCTTCGCCCGAGAAAAGAATGAAGCGGATGGTACGGCGCGGCTTCACGCCCGAGGCTTTGATGGCTCGGAGCGCGTCGACCACCAGGGCTGCATTGCAGCCGTTATCGAGCGCGCCCGTGCCTAGTTCCCATGAATCAAGATGCGCGCCCAGGATTACGAACTCGTCCGGATTCTCGCTGCCTCGGATCTCGGCGACGACATTGGAAGTCTTGATCGGCCCGCCAATCTGATTCGGAATAGAAAGGTCGGCCCATACCAAACTTCCCGCCGCCAGCAGCCGCGCGATCCGCTCGCCGTCTTCCCTCGCTACGATCACCATCGGGAGCTTGTCGATTTCTCCGGCTCCTGCATTGGTATGCCGGTAGAGAATGTCGTGCTCGCGGGTCGCCATGAAAGCAACCGCCAGGGCCTTGCCCTTAACCGCAAGATCAATCACCGGCGGAGCGTTCGTATATTCGGCGAACAAGTCGTCCCAGGTCTTGAGAACGACCGTGTGAACTAGAACGACCTTCCCGCTAACGTCGCCGGCCTTCGTGAAATCCGTGGCCGTCCCAGCGCCCACATCGACCATCGGGATATGCTTCACCGCAGCCAGCGCAGGAGCCCAAGCCACGGAAACAGCTCGGACGCGAAACGACGACAGCACGGTTCCTCCGCCTACCTTCGACGCATCGACCTGATAAGCAGTTGTGGCATTCATCTCGGTCGCGCCTTCAGCCCATGAATTCGGAATGGTGAATCCCTCGGTGTGAACGCTGTCCGCTCCAGCAGCGGTGAAGGCTTGCACTCCCCACGCCACAGCGTGCTGCATACCCAGCGTTCCCGGAACGCGCCCACCGATCTCGTCGGTTAAGCGCTGAAGATTACTTTCCAGCGGCGACGGCTGAAGCGCCGCTTGAATTACTTGATTGGCTTCGTTGGTATCGGCTGGGGTCGTTGCGGCAAGGCAGGTGAAGCTGAACACGCAGGCACAGAACAGGGTCTTCACAATTTGCATATGGGGTGCATTAGAAATGAATTTCTGGAAAAGCGCAAAAGAACCGGCATCCACTCACTTCGGCGGCAACGGCTCCATCTTGTCGAGGATGCGCACCGTTTCGAGGATCACAATCCCGCTGATCTCCAGACTCTTGGTGCTGAGTTTGTCGACCGTGTCCTGCACCGTGTGATGAAAGACGTTGTTGTATCCGTAGTTGATGTCGATGATGTCGGCGCAGGGCACGCCGATACTCATGAACGGCAGATGATCGTCCGAGATGGTGTTGGTGCGGGCGAAGAAATGCGACTGGTAGCCCGTGCGGGTAGCGGCTGCGTACACCACGCTTTCCAACCAGGGAGTGGAGTTCGTGTCGCGGTCAATGTCGAGGTCGGCGTCTCCGATCATGTCGGCCAGCAGAAACGCTTTAATCTGCTTGGCGGTACCGTCCTGCTGCCATTTTTTCGCGAGGTGGCGCGTGCCGTAGACGCTGTCGGTGTCGGACCACGTCTTCACCGCTTCCTCGGCGTCGGTCCAGAGCAGCCAAACGCTGTAGCCATCGCGTTTCTTGCCGCGCAACTGGTTCGCAAACTCAAGCAGAAGGGCGCTGGTGGCAGCGCCGTCGTTCGCTCCGATAAACGACGTATTCCGCAACGGATAATTCGTGTCGTAGTGGCTGGCGATGACGATGATGCCGTCTTTGGTGCCCGGGTATTTCGCGATGATGTTGCGCACCGGAAACTTCCCTTCGACCGTGTCCGCGGTGAAAGCATCGTCTTCGACCGCATCGCCCTTCAGATGCGACGTGATGTAGTCTTCGACCTTCTTATGATTCGCGCTGCCGATCGGGCGCGGGCCCAGCGCTACGATCTCTTTCACGTATTGCATGGCGCGATTGGCGTCGAACGCCGGCAGCGCCCCGCCATCGGGCGGAAGCGAGAGTGCAGGCAGAGGAGTGTCGGCGGCGCTGATGGCGGGCGGAGTCTGGGCATTTGCTTTCTCCTGCGCAGCGTCTTTGCTCGGATCACACGCCAGGCCCGCGAGCGCCAGCGATGCCAGCAGAATCCATAAGGGGAATCTCGCTCCCCTTGATGATTTCGCTCTGTTCATTACGCCTTTTCCTCTTTCGGTTCGTCCTTCTTGGGATACACCATGTAGGCCACTCCGATGCTCAGACCGTACAACACCAGCATGGGGGCAGCAAAAACGCACATATTTACGATGTCAGGAGTGGGCGTAACGATAGCCGCAATAATGAAAATCACCAGAATCGAATAGCGGAAATTCTTGACCATGAAGCTCGGGCTCATAATGCCCATCAAAGCCAGAAAAAAAACGAGAATCGGCATCTCGAAAATCAGGCCCATGCCGAGAACGATGCTCAGGAAAAGCTGCGTGTATTCCCCGATCGTGATCATCGGCTGAAACTGCTTGCCGAATCCGATCAGAAAATCGAGAGCGCGCGGGTACACAATCTTGAAGCCGAAGTACCCGCCAGACATAAATAGCGCGATGGTTGAAACCATGAACGGAATGACGTACTTCTTCTCGTTGCGATACAGACCCGGAGAAATGAACATCCACAACTGGTAGAGCACAAAAGGCGAAGCCAGGAACAGGCCGGCGAGCGCTGCAACCTTCAAGTAAAGGTTGAAGGGATCGGTGGGATTCAAATAGCCCAGATGCTCCGGCAGTTGGTGCTTGTGCAGCACGCTGATGATGGGGCGCTGCATGACGTCGTAGATGCGCTCGACCTTCCACCAGCAGATGCCAAAGCCCACTCCCACCGCGATGATGGAATAGACGACGCGCTTGCGCAACTCCTCGAGGTGATCGAGGAATCCCATGACTGGCATGGCCTCTTTTGTTGCGCTGTCGCCGCTGCTTCCCGCGGCTCCGATTTCAGACATGCGATTCCTGCGAGCTGGAGGATGTTACGTCGTTCGGGTGCGCGGCAGCTTCGGTAGCGGGGGTGGAACTCGCAGCCGCGGCCTCGGTAGCAAACAGAGGCTCGTCCTCGGAAGCCGCCAACGTGGCCGGCACTTCGGGCGCGGGAGTTTCGGTACTGATGGCAGCGCTGGGCGCGGGATTCAACGTGCGGCTGGTGGCACCTTCCGGTCGCGGGCTCGGCGGAAGGATGGTCGGCTTCTCCACTTCCAAATGAGCGATTTCCTGCTCGATCTGCGCCTTGAACTCGTTGGAGGCGCGCTTGAACTCGTTCATGTACTTGCCAACCTGGCGTGCGATCTCCGGCAACTTCTTGGGCCCAAAGATGATGAGGGCCAAAAAGAACAGGAAGACCGTCTCGGAAAAGCTCATGGGCTTCATCATACTGCCGGAGCCGGAAAAGCAGCAATGACTGCGAGACTTCGCCGTGACAAGTTTCTCGCGGAGCGGCTGCGGCTTACGGTCCAGCCCCATGCATCAGTGTTTTCCCGCGACGGTGAAGTGTCCATTCGCGAACAGCTGGGCTGATTCTGCCTCGCTCTGATCGGAACAATTTGCCCAGTCTGGTCCTAAATGCGAAGGGCTCAATCGAGGTTCGTTCCGCTAAGTACTATCAGAGCTTCAGTTTCCCTCAGCGTGGCTTTTCGGGGGTTTGGCCTGAGGCGTGCCAATACACAAAGGCGCGTTATCGACAGCGGCGCCTGGAGTTCAGCGAGGAAACTGCCGATGGCGTTGCGGGCGAATTGTCCCTTCGAGAGGAGAAGAAATGTCCGTAGCCGGTATTTCCAGCAGCAGTCTCTTCAACTACAGCAACCAGAGCATCCAAAGCAACCAGCAGCAGTTTCAACAGGAGTTTCAGCAACTCGGCCAGGATCTGCAGAACGGCAACGTGTCTGCCGCGCAGCAGGACTTCGCCACGATGCAACAACTTGGGCCGCAAGCCAGCTCGACGTTATCCACCCAGACCAATCCCATGGCGCAGGCGCTCAACCAGCTCGGGCAGGATCTGCAGTCTGGAAACGTTTCCGCCGCGCAAAAGGACTACACCAACCTGAAACAGGACTTCCAGAACTCCGCGCACACGCGGGCTCATCATCATCACCAGCCTCACACCAGCGACAGCAGTGAAATGAGCCAGCTGTTTAACCAGTTAGGGCAGGCGCTGCAGTCCGGCAATGTCTCCTCCGCGCAGTCGGCCTATAGTTCGATGCTGCAGGATCTGCCGCAGCTTGGGCAAAGCAACCAACTGGCTTCAACACCGACTTCAACGTCAAACGCAAATAGTGTCTCAATCACCGTCTAGCGGGTTGCGGATAAACTCGACGGGAGGCGGCTCGGCACGCGCTATGATGTTGCCGCCATGCAATTCTGGGTTGCCCGCGGCAGCGAAGTCTCCATCCGCGAACAACTGGTCACGCAGGTCGTGCTCGGCATCTTGAGCGACGACCTGGCGCCTGGGCAGCGCCTGCCCAGCACGCGCGATCTGGCGCGGCGCTTCCACCTGCATCCCAACACGATCAGCGCTGGATACCGCCAGCTCGAACGTGACCGCTGGGTGGAATTCCGCCGCGGCAGCGGGGTCTACGTTCGCGCCAGCAAGCCGGAGGTGTCGCCGACGCCTGCACTGGCTCTTGATCAGATGATTGCCCGTCTGTTCCGCTCGGCGCGAAAACTGGGCGTGACGTTGCCCGTGCTGCGGGCGCGTCTGCGGCAGTGGCTCGAACTGCAGCCTCCCGACCATTTTCTGCTGATTGAGCCGGACGAAGAATTACGGCGCATCCTGGCCGCCGAGATCGCCCGCGCCGTCACTTTTCCGGTAGAGTCCTGCACGCCGCAGGATTGTCCCAGAGCGCCAGTGGGCGGAATTCCGGTAGTGTTGCCGAATCGCGAGGCCACGGCGCGCCAGTTGCTGCCGCCCGGGACGGATCTGATCACGCTGCAGGTCCGGTCCGTGCCCGCTTCGCTCGCCGGATACTTGCCTGCTCCCTCAGGCGCTCTAGTCGGCGTGGCCTCGCGCTGGCCCGAGTTTCTGAAAGTGGCGCGCGCGGTGTTAAGCGCCGCGGGATTCCATCCCGACAGCCTCGTTCTTCGCGACGCCCGCGAGCCCAACTGGCAGCGTGGACTGAAGCAGACGGCCGCGGTCGTTTGCGACCTCCTGACCGCAGCAGAACTTCCGGCGAGTTGCCGAGCGATTCCCTTCCCGTTGCTGTCGGAGGCATCCATCGCCGAACTGCAGCGTTACGAGGCGTTCATCAACCAACCGGTCGAGTCGTTGTAAAACTCACGAGGAGACGCTCATGAAGGAATTGCTTGCCGAGACAGCGGCCCGAGCCGCGCGTTACGTCGCCGCCATCGGTGACCGCAAAGTGCTGCCGGGCCCGGAGGATATCGCACGACTCGACTCGCTGAGCGGACCGTTGCCGGAGAATCCCTGCGAGCCCGCAGAAGTTCTTGCCCTGCTCGATGACGTCGGCTCACCCGCGACAGTCGCAACCGCAGGCGGCCGCTATTTCGGATTTGTCATCGGCGGCATCCTCCCGGCAGCGCTCGCGACAAACTGGCTGGCGGGCGCATGGGATCAGAACGCGGCGATGCAGATCATGTCGCCGGTGGGGGCGAAGGTGGAAGACATCGTCCGCGAGTGGACCCTGGATCTGCTGGGCCTACCTTCCACCAGCGGAGTCGGCTTCGTCACCTGCACCACCATGGCGAATTTCTCAGGCCTGGCCGCGGCACGGTCGGCCTTGCTCCAGCGCGTCGGCTGGAACGTGGAAGAAGACGGAATGTTCGAAGCGCCGCCGATTCGCGTGGTCGTCGGCCAGGAAGTTCACGTTTCGGTTCTGAAGGCGCTAAGCATGGTGGGCCTCGGCCGTTCACGCGTGATCACCGTTCCCGCCGACGCACAGGGACGCATGCGCGCCGATGCCCTGCCCGTTCTCGACGGGCACACCATCGTTTGCATGCAGGCGGGCAACGTGAACACGGGCGCATTCGATCCGGCAAAAGAAATTTGCGCGCGGGCACAGCAGGAGGGAGCGTGGGTCCACGTCGACGGAGCGTTCGGACTATGGGGCGCCGTCTCGCCGCAATACGCGCCGCTGCTTGACGGCGTAAGCGCCGCCGATTCTTGGGCGATCGATTGCCACAAATGGTTGAACGTTCCCTACGACTCGGGAATGGTCGTCGTTCGCGATCCCGAGCATTTGCGCCGTGCACTCGCTGCCGGCAGCGCTGCATACCTCGCACAGGGCGCCGGACGCGAGCCCTGGCAATACACGCCGGACTCCTCACGGCGCGCCCGCGGAATCGAACTATGGGCCGCGATGCGATCTCTCGGCCGCAGCGGACTCCGGGAGATGATCGAGCACAATTGCCGCCAGGCAAAACTCTTTGCCGAGCGCCTGCGCACTGCAGGTTTCGCCGTGCTGAACGACGTCGTCTTGAATCAGGTTCTGGTTTCGTTCGGTTCTCCCGAACACACGCGCCGCGTCATTGCCGAAATCCAAGCCGACGGAACCTGCTGGTGCGGAGGCACGGTCTGGCAGGGACACACCGCCATGCGAATCTCCGTCTCCTGTTGGGCCACGACTGACGAAGATGTCGAGCGCAGTGCCGCCGCGATGATCAGGATCGCCAAGTCAGTCCAAACCGGATAGCCAAACCCTCATGTGACACTTGAGAAACTGCCCCAAAACGAAGCCCCCAGCGTGGCTCAGCCCCTTACGCTCCCCTTAGCACTATTGAAGGAGGAGCATGAAGCGATTCCCGCAGTTCTGTTTTCTTCTGCTTTTATCGTTATCCGCTTTTGCCCTCGACGAAGGCCACGTACGCTACGTGGGTGGCACTGTGCCGAGCGTCACCGCCGGAGTGATCGGACGTCTCGATACCACATCCGCGACTGCACTCACATTCGAACACGCCGGAAACAAAGTGGAGATTCCCTACGCCTCCATCGAATCGTACGAATACTCCAAAGACGTAACGCGCCACCTGGGAGTGCTGCCCGCGATTGCGGTCGGGCTGGTGAAGATGCGCCGCCACAGCCACTATTTCAGCATTTCGTACCGCACCGAAACCGGAGGCCCCGCGCAGATCGTCGTTCTCGAAGTACCGAAGGACATGCCCCGCACTCTCCGAGCAATTCTAAACACTCGTGCTCCCGGCACCTGCAGGTGTCATTCAACTACCAATCCACACTAGCGGTTCTGCCACTCGCATCGTTCGCTGTGACACTCAAAAAACTGCACTAAACATGCGAACGCAACTACGCGACCAGAGCTACTCTGCGCTCATGAAAAACCTGACTATCGCTCGCGCTCTGCTGCCGTTGCTGCTCACAGCACCATTGGCCACTGGACAAGCGGCCACAGCAACAGCTGGACAAACCGCCGCACCAACCGACAACTTACGCGCATTCGACCGCGTGCTTGCTGCACGGAGCAAGTATGTACTCGCGGATGACTCGCGCGAAGACAACGACGGCACGCCGGCTCAAATCCCAGACCGGGGACCCGGACCTATGCATCCTCGAGGTCCGCGCTATCCGCAACCCGCATATCCAAGCATGTGGGCTCCGGCAGGCACCGGCCATCCCGTCGCAGGGGCACTTATCGGCTTCTGCCTCGGCGCGGTTGTCGCTGGCGCCGCCACTACGGACCAGGGAGGGCGCGTCGCGGCCGCGCTCGGAGGAGCAGCCGTCGGAGCCCTGCTCGGCGCAGCGATCGGCCACTCAACCTCGGTTTTCCACCGGAGGCGCTATCACGGCGGTTCCTGGCCGGATCCCGACGAAGCGGCCCAGGCGCCCCATCGCAAGCGTTCACCGCTACCGACGGGTTCTGCGAGACCAGCCCCACCCGACTTGTCAGCCAACGCAGCCGCCCCGCTCAAGGCGTCGGCCGAAGTTCCCTAAATTGTGCGATTTGGCTCCGTAGTAAGGAACCCCAAGCTCCCCCAGCCGCATCTGATAAGCAGGTCTATTTCGGCAGGGTTACCATAGTGACAATCCCGGTCCGGGTGAGTCTAAGCTGGTGATATACTGACGGATATTCAGCCCGCAGCTGGGGTGAAAGCAGCCCTCAACGAAGGAAATCTCACGATGGCCCGTAGTTCACGCCGATCACTCTTCCTGGTAGTTTTTTTCCTGCTCGCCTGTGGCTTCCTGGGTATTCTGTTTGCCCAGCGTTCCGGCCAGCAGTCGTCGATGACCGGCGACTCCGAGGTCAAGGATAGCCTCAAGCAATTCACCGATGTCTACGCGCTCGTCGAAGACAATTACGCCGAGCCCGTGAACCCGGACAAAGCCATCTACAACGGTGCGATCCCGGGCATGCTGCACGCGCTCGACCCGCACTCGAACTTCTTTGATCCCAAGTCGTACGCGCTCATGCGCGAAGACCAGCGCGGCAAGTACTACGGCGTGGGCATGACCGTCGGTCCGCGCAACAACAAAGTCATCGTGATTTATCCGTTCACGGGCACGCCCGCTTACAAGGCCGGCATTCATCCCGGGGACGTCATCATCGCCGTCGACGGCAAGTCGACCGAGAACATGAGCACCACCGACGTGGCCGACCTGTTGAAGGGGCCCAAGGGCACCACGGTCCACATCAGCATCGCGCGCGACGGCGTCGAGAAGCCCATGGAGTTCACCCTCGTCCGCGACGAGATTCCACGCTACAGCGTCGATGTACATTTCCTGGTGAAACCGGGCATCGGTTACATGCACGTGAACGGCTTCAACGAGACCACCGAGCATGAAGTCTCCGACGCGCTCGATTCCTTCGGCGACCTCAAGGGATTGATCCTCGACCTGCGCGGCAATCCCGGCGGCTTGCTGAGCGAAGGCGTCGGCGTGGCTGACAAGTTCCTCAAGAAGGGACAGCTCATCGTCTCTCATCACGGCCGCGCCTCTGCCGAAAAGCGCTACATCGCGCAGCATGGCAATGGCGGCAAAGATTATCCCGTCGTTGTTCTTGTGAACCGGCTCACCGCTTCAGCTGCAGAGATTGTCTCCGGCGCGATTCAGGATCACGACCGCGGCCTGATCGCGGGTGAAGTCACGTTTGGCAAGGGCCTGGTGCAGACGGTCTATCCGCTGTCGGAAAACACCGGCCTCGCGCTGACCACCGCGCACTATTACACACCGAGTGGACGCCTGATCCAACGCGACTACAGCAACATCTCGCTGTATGACTACTACTACAACCGTGACAGCGCCGAGAGTTCCAACACCGCCAACCGCGAAGTGAAACTCACTGACAGCGGCCGCACGGTTTACGGCGGCGGCGGCATTACTCCCGACGTCAACATTCCTCCGATAAAGAGCAATCACTTCCAGGACACGCTGCTGCAGCACTACGCGTTCTTCAACTTCGCCAAGCGCTATGTGGTCGACCACCATCCCACCAAGACCTTCGAAGTTGACGACGCTACGTTGCAAGAATTCCGCAAGTCTTTGGACGAGGCCAGCATCACTTACACGCAGGCCGATCTGCTCGACAACAACGACTGGATCAAGTCGAGCATCAAGTCTGAGATTTTCGTCGACGCCTTCGGGCAGGACGAAGGCATGAAGGTTCGCGCCGAATCGGATCCGCAAGTCGTCAAAGCCCTTGAGCTGCTGCCCCAGGCAAAAGCTCTGGCCGACAACGCCCGGAAGGTCATCGCCGAGCACAACGCGGCTCCGACGTTCAACCGGCAATAAGGGCAATCGTTTTGTGCAAGGCCCGGACGCGTTCCGGGCCTTTTATTTTGCCGGCGCGGCGACCATACAGGCACTGGGCGCGAGGCCAAAAAGGGCATCCAGACCTTCATTGACTTCGCCTCCCTGCTATGTGAGAATCCGCGCAAGAGGCCGCTTTTGCGGGCATCATGGCGAAGGCGGCGAGAGCCGGCGGTCCCTTCGCGCTGGCGATTTCTGAACCGTCACAAAATGGATCAATATCATGATTTTCAATATGACGGGAAGAGCGCGGGAATGCGACTGACCTGGTGGCGTGGCCTGAGGCTCGTTTGAAACCAGTCATTCTGGCAGGCGCGGTTGCTCTCGCGTTGATCGCAGGCTGGACGGACCTGCGCAGCCGCCGCATCCCAAACTGGCTGACCGTGCCGGGGTTGGTGATCGGGATGGTTGCCAACACAGTCCTCGGGGGCTGGAGCGGCCTAAGGGACTCGCTCCTAGGTGCCGGTCTCGCGATGGCCTTATTGCTGCCGTTTTGGCTACTGCGAAGCCTTGGGGCCGGCGATCTGAAGTTTGCTGTAGCACTGGGCGCATACACGGGTCCGGGACGTCTAGTAGATATATTGCTAGCATCGGTTTTCGTTGCTGGAGCGATGGCACTGGCTTTGGTGATTTACAAACGGCGCTTTCTTCAGACCATGCGAAACATCGGCCACATCCTGATCTCGCTGGTCACGTTTCGGCTGCCTGGGTCCCACGTTACGCTCGACAACCCAGACGCGCTGACGATCCCCAAGGGCGTAGCCATGGCCTTTACGGTCGTGCTCTACGGCATGGCTCACCTCTGGAAGTTGCGGCATGTCTAACTTTATGCATGATGCACTGCGTAGGCTATACACCGAAGTCCGCGGCGCCGAGATTGCGGAAGCCGCCGCCGTGCTTCCGCTAATGTTCATGATGCTGCTGGGAATCTTCTGGTTCGGGCAAGCCTTCAGCATCTACGGCGCCATCACCCGCGCCGCGCAGGAGGGTGCGCGCGCGGGAGCCGCCCCCTATTGCACAACCTGCAAGAACAATACCCTTACTCAGTATGCGACAAATGCCGTCAACGCGACACAGGCGGCGCTGACCGCGTCGAAGCTCAATCCGGCACTGGCGCAATATCCGTCGACGCCGCCGGTCTTTAATTCCTGCAGCACCGGGTCGGCGGTGGTCTGTCCCGCCGGAGGCAGCGCGAATATTTGCGTGCAAGCCCCAGTCCAGTTTTTTCCCGCCGTCGTAGGCGCCCCGGGAGTCTGTGGCGCTTCGGTTTCGTTCCAATACCCATTCCAGTTCTGGCTGCCGTTCACCTCTCTGAACAAGCAGCACATCTGGATCGTCGCTTCTGCGCGGGTACGCATGGAGACCCGGTGATTCGCTATTCTCGACTCCGGACCTGGCTGAAAGGACTCGCTAAGTCCGGATGGCACGACGACCGTGCCTCGCAATTAGTGGAGTTTGCCGTTGCCTTGCCGCTGTTGGTTTTGTTTGTGGTCGGCATCTTCGACTTCAGCAACGCTTTTACCCTCAAACAAAAACTGACCAACGTTGCGCGCGATGCCGCTCGCGCGGCGGCGGCCGATCCCGCAAATGACCTGCAATCACCCTCGCCGACTCCTGCCTCCGTCCTGGACGCATTTCAAGACATCGAAAACTACCTGGTCGCCAACAAGATCAATGACTGCGGCATTAGCTCCTCCTCACCTGCCGCGGCAGGCCTGACTTGGACCTATACCGCAACCACGGGCTGCCCTCCCGGCGGCCTGGTTATCGTTATCAACCGCGGATATTATTTTCCTGCAACCAGCGCAAGCCTCCCATCGGTGAACTGTACGGGGCAGACTCCGGGAGCGGGAACCGCAGTTATCGCCACTTGCGTCAGTATTCAGTATGCCTATGCCTGGCGGTTCGGCCGGGTCGCGAGCCTCGTGGGCGCGTCCTCGAATCTGCCCAGTGCGATTACCGTCGTTTCTGTAGCCATGAACGAGAATTGAAGAACAGTATGAAGCCGCCAGCAATTCAAAGATTTTCGCGCACTTGCCCTTCGCGCCGCCGCGAGCGCGGCGTCACCATGGTGCTGGTCGCGCTGGCTCTGGTAGCCATCATTGCAATGGCCGCCCTTTCGATCGATGTCATCACACTCTACCTGGCACGCGAGGAGGCGCAACGTACTGCCGACGCTGCCGCGCTGACGGCGGCACGGGTCATATCGATCTCGGGCTTGACCGGCGACCCCGGCAACTCTGCGTCTTCATGGCAAGCAGTTTGCGGTGGATCGTCGAGTCCCGCCACTCAGGCAGCCATCGCCGTCGCAACCCGAGGCGCAGTCGGTGGTGCCTCCGTGACGGCTCCCACTGTGCAGTACTCGGCCGGAGCGAGCGCCCCAACGCCTGACTGCTCGACCTTAACCGCTCCCGGGCCCTTCGGCGTTAATCCCATGGTCACCGTCTTTGTCACGCGGCCGAGCCTGCCCACGTTTTTCTCGCGCATCTGGGGCAACACAGGAAACAGCGTAAGCGCCACTGCCACGGCCGAAGCTTTCAATCCCTCGAATTCGGGTAACGTGGGGAATCAGACCACAGGTACTATCATTCCTGTGCAGCCGAGATGCGTAAAGCCATGGATCACACCGAACCGTGATCCGCTGTACCCCACCCCAACGTCGGGAGTTTATTGCGATCAAACTGGTGGGCCTGGGCCGTGCACGACATTGGTTAGCACGACGGACGGATCGATCACACGCCCCGGGGTTTCACCCAGTGGCCTGATCGGCGAACGATTTTGGTTTGAGCCCGACTGTCTTCACACCGGCAGTTCGTGCACGACCCGATCCAACCCGCCCGAAGGCAATTACTGGCTTTCCTCAAAAAGGGCTTATATTCATTTACCTCCGACTCTGCAATATCTCCCTGGCGAGGCTCCTGGCTCGGCTCCCGTAGCCGTTCCATCGTGTGCGGCAGGAAGCTTCTATGAACAGGCGGTCGGGGGTTGTGACCAGTCGACTATTTACCAGTGTGGCGTGCAAAGTTCTTCCGCTTCGCCTCAGAATCTTGTCGACCTGAACGAAAACCCGGGCGCCGGCACCGACGACACCATGAATGGCGTCAAATGCCTGATCCACGAAGGAAACGCAACTGCCCCGCCTCCCGACGGACAGGACACGCTCAACGCATCGACCTATCCGTTTCAGATCCTTGCTGGAACAAGCAACCCGCTGCTCGCTAGCGGACTGGCCAGCGGCACGCCTATCACAAGTAGCAATTCAATTGTGTCGCTGCCCATTTACGACGGCAATGCAAGTTCGGGCACAGTAAAGCCAAGCAGAACAACCCCCGTCACGATCGTGGGGTTTCTGCAGGTCTTCATCAACTCGGTCGATCAGTGGGGCAACGTGGATGCCACCGTTCTGAATGTGGCGGGGTGCAGCAATGGGGTAGCCGGCAATGTCGGTAACCCCGTGGTTGGCTCTTCTCCAGTACCCATCCGCTTAATTACGCCTGAGTAGGCGCGGGAAGATCTTCTTCCTGGGGCTCAACAAAATCGTTTATTGGTCCGGCGTATTCCCGTCGCCCGGCGCTTTTCCGTCTGGCGGCTGCGGAACCTGTACGGGCGCAGGGCCTTGATTTCCCTGCTGGAGATTCATCGTGGAGGGTTCGCGATCTTCAGGATCGTCGGCGGTCTGCACTTGCACCGGAGCAAGCGGCATGAACGCGCCGTCGGGGCGAACGCTAAGGATCACGCGATCCAGTTTCCGCGGATCGTCCACCGCGCTCAGAATCAGAAAATTAAATTTGGATCCATTCAGCAGCCGCGCCAGAACTTCCGGCGCCGGCCCGGGAGCAATATCCGCCACCACTTTTTCCTGCTCGGCTCCAGCGGCGATCGAAACCTCTGCACCAGTGCGCTGTTGCACCGCGTACAGGACCTCCGACAGCGTCGCCTTGTTGGCCCTGATCCCGAGCAGCCCATTGCCATAGGTCACCTCGAGCGGCGGAACCGGGGTAGTCACCACACTCACAGGTTCGGCACGAGTCGTGTAGTTGGCAACCACCAGGCTGGGGCGTGTCGCCGGCTGCGAAGGATAATTGACGGCTCCCGCAGAAACTTCAGCTCCGCCACCCATCACCTTGATCATGACCGTGCGGCCATACGGAAACACCTGGTACGACTGCGCGGTCTTTAGATCGAGTACAACGCGTGTAATCGGGGGCTTCGACTGAAACAGGCCGACCCGCAAGCTTTTCACTTCCCCGCGATCCACCGACTGACTGCGCAATTGGCTGCTGGGAACCGCGTTGGGAAAGTCGATCACCAGACGATCGGGGCCGGTCAGCACCTGGGTTTCAGGGACGATCTTGTCGCTGGATTGCACTTCAATCTCGACGGCATCCTTGCCACCGAGCACCTTCACCGAGCGCACCGAGGCCTGCGCTAGCGTGAACGTCACGGCCAAAGGCGCACAGAGTCCGGCCAGCAGTAGCCGACTCATAATGATTCGCAAAAAACTGTGCATGAATGCCTGCGCCTGGGCGGTCTTTTAGTGGTTCTAGCGCGATTGTAGCAGCGATTACCGAGGGAGGGGCTTACTTAGGTACTAGAACTACAGGTTCTGCCTAGTGTGTCAGCGGCTTCAGAATGTCCCCCAAAATGTCAGGCCGTTCCGGAACCCGTTCCAGGTGCGGATTTTTCTCGCCATCGTGATAAGCCACCGAATAGGTTTTGAAAAACTGCGCGTTCTCCACCAGCAACTCCATCGGCTGTCCGCTTCCCTGCGCGGATTTCAGCGCCGCACGCAGCACGGGCGGCGACCATTTCCGACCATTCACCGCAACCAGCTTCATGCCCGGCCCCAATCCTGACCGGTACGCGGGCGATCCCACAATCACGTCATCGAGCTTGCCATCTTCGCTCGCCGTGAATCCCAGCGAGTATGAGAAGTCGCCGAACTTGGCCAGCTTCTCCTCTGCCTGGGTAAACAAATTCGGCTTGTCGTCGTACACCAGTTTCCATCCTCCGCCCTCAATCCCGCCCAAAGGAGCATGCGTGCTGGTGGCCGCCACGCGTTCGCGCAAAAGACCAGCCCAGTCGTAGGGCGCGACTTCGTTCAGCGCGCCTACCACGTCATCGAACGTGTAGGGGACCACCTTCGGCGAACCGCTCTCGCCGCCGTGGAACTTCCGGCAAAAATCGTTCAGCGATCGCTGCCCGTGCGTCTGCTGCCGGATGATTGCATCCACCTCCAGCCAGATCAGTTCGCCCTCCGGATAGTAGTCGAGGCCGCGCCGCCAGTTCTGCCATTGCGATCCCATCATGCGCAGAGTTTGCACCGAGCGCGCCGTGTCTTCGAGAGGCCTCCACGTACGTCCGGCGCGATGATCGAGTGCCGCGGCGGTTCCTGCCAGCGCTTCCCGATACTGCTCGTCGGTCCACAATCCGCTGCGCGCCGCCAGCACGGTGCCCAGGTACTGCGTGAGTCCCTCATAGACCCACAGCAGGTCCCCGATCATCGGCTCCTGATAGTTCGGAGTCGCCAGCCCCGCGGGACGCCGGTATTTGCCATTCCACGAATGCGTGAACTCATGCGGCACCAGATCGGCGTACAGCATGTGTAGATCCGGATCGAGCAGCGCGCGCTCTGCTTCAACGCTGTCGTTCGATGCGTGATGTTCGAGTCCATGCCCGCCCACCTGATCGCTCAACGTCAGCAGAAAGTGATACTGGCGGTAGTGGCGCGCACCAAACAACGCTCCGGTTTCCGCGACCAGTTTCTGGTAGGCGGCCACGTCCTGCGACGTCATGGCAAGATCAGGCTCGGCGTCAGCGACTACGTCCATCACGTGGAGCGGTGCATCTCCAGCTTTCGTCAGTTCAATCTTCCGGTAGTGCGCTCCCGCGATCAAGGGCGAATCGATCAGCGTTGTAAGCGACACCGGCGCGAACTCCACTTCGTCCCCGGTGGTGCGCGCCACAGGCAGCGCCGTCCCGAATTTCCATCCCGCGGGCAGCGTCACCGAAGGCGCGAACGTTACGTCATCGGACTTCGCGCCCTGCGGATACAGCAGCACCGCGTTCCAGTTCAAGTCGAGAATATTGCTCGAAGCCGCAGGACCACCGCCTCCCGCGCTATCGAGCTTGGTGATCGCATCCAGAGAAACGTCGAGAGTGTCCACCCCTGCGGGAACACTGACGTGAAACTCGTACATATCCACGGCGTCGCGCTGCCACGCCAGCGCGTGGCCGGCGGCCTGCATGTGAATGCCAGTCAGCGCGCCGATCGGCCCGCTGGGACGGTGATTCCCGGGAATCCATTTGGGAAACACGAGCCGCATTTCGCCCGCGTGAGCAGGAATCTGCAAGTGCGCGTGGTAGATGTTGCGGGGACCGTCGGTTAAATCAACATGCAGCCGGATGGTTTGGGCAGTCAGACTCGACGTCGCAAGCAGAATGAAACAGAACAGCAAACTCGAACGATCCCACCAGCGCAGACCAGCACGACGCACTCGAATCCTCCTGTGCAAAGCCGCGCCAAAAGGCTATCGAAAGAGAGTGAATGAACGCAAGAGTGAGGAATCAGGAGCGAATGAACTAAGACGGAATGAGCAGACTGGACGCAGTCTACGTCCGTGCGAATCTCTGACGGCTCTTCCAATAAATGGCGGCCAGTCCAGAGATGACCAGCACCCACGTGCCGGGTTCAGGGACTTCGCCTTCCCCGCCCCCATTGCCGCACGGATCGCCCTTCCCTTTTTTGCCGGTACTGACCGGAGCGCCCCCGGTGCCATTCTTTTTCTTCCCAACCCCGCAAACGCTAGGCAGCGGCGGCGGAGCGATCGGAACCCAGGTTCCGCTTCCGAACGGGTCGTACAGGCCCAACGGCGGAGCCGGTCCAAATCCCGGTAACGCTGGACGGTTCAGCAACGCAGATTCGAAAGGCAGCGGAGGACCTGCAACAGCCGTGCCCGTCGATGGATGCACAGGCTCTTCAAACTTTGCAGCCGGCGGCTCGGACGAAGAGGTTGCCTGTTGCGGAACTTCCTCCACTCGATTCCCGCAGCGCGAGCGCGCCTTTACCTTGCCATCCACAGTGATGACCTTCTCGCCCTTCTTGAGCCTGACTGGGTGCCGCACCCAATAGACCTTCTTCCCGATCCGATAAGAAACATAAGCGGATAGCGTCGCCTTCAGAACTTCGACGCGGGCATGCTTGTAGTCGAATCCCGCGTAGTGAGCCGCCACCACTGGATCATGATCCGCCGCCGACTTCAACTCCCGCACGTCTCTCACTCCGCCGGGTACGACCGAATAGGGATACACCGGCCGTTGCTCCATCTGGCGCAACGACTCCTGTTGCGTAAGCAGGAGCATATTCTGGCTGGCTTCGACGGCCTGAGGATCTGGGCCGCCTGACTTGGAAGCGTGGAAGGATGGAAGCTGAGGCGCGACGAAAGCAAACCCGATCGCGAGACCCACCAGGAATACAGCCAACAGGACGCGCCGAATCTTGCGATTCCGACGATGGCGACTGGTGCGGCGACGCCGAATGACCCTGGGAACACTCCCCGCTTCCGGTTGATTCAACAACTTCTACCTACCTTTGCGACCGGCATCCTGGGCTCTGGACTGAAGGGCCACTTCGCTGCATACATTGACGCAGCTCAAGCGCCATCCCCGGGTCGCTCAACCCCCACAAAATGCAGGGGATATGATTGATGATTGCGATCATGCTACCAGACAGCGCAGGCCTTTGCACAAATATGTTCGCCAGCGTACAAGAAACTTCCTTCTCGATCTTAATTTCTCGTGGGTACTTCGGTAACACCACTGATGGGCCATTCCCTCGAAAATCCAATCGTTGGTACTATGCCTTTGGTTACGGGAGTTGATTGACCCGTACACAGTTTTCGCCGTCCCCTAAACGGCGCTACCCAGAAGCTGGACCAACCCCTAAGGTCTTCAGCAGATCTCCCCCGGTAGAAGAAGGCGCAATGCCGCTGTCGCAGCACCTAGGGAGACAGCCACAATCGTTTTTCGGGAGACTAATTATGCGCTTCAACCGAACCTGTCTGGCCCTCTTCGTGGCGCTCATGGCGCTGGTTCTGACCAACGCGGCCTTCGCGAAGTCCGTGACCATGACCTATGAGTACCAGTATCAGACCTTCTACGTCTCCATCAACGGCAGCAGCACCTTCACTCCCGTGATGTGCGACAGCTTCGACAACAACATCTACAAGGGCGAGACCTGGACCGCGACCGCCACTCCGTTTCTGCAAGGCATCGCCAGCAGCATGTTCGGGCCCTCGATGACGCTGGACTACAAGGCCGCCGGCCTCATCTACAAGAGCATGTTGGCGGGTACTCTTACCACTCTGCAGGCGCAGTGGGCAGTGTGGGGACTGTTCTCCACCAACGCGCAGAACAGTTCGGGCTTCAGCACTTACGGTGGCGCGGTTACGGACGCAACCTATCTGGCTCTGGCGGGAACCGCTTCCAACAGCTCGTACAGCGGACTGATCCTCTACACGCCTCTTGGAGCCAAGCCCGGCTACGGACCGCAAGAGTTCATCGGCTACAGCGCGGTTCCTGAGCCCGGCAGCCTGACTCTGCTCGGCACCGGCCTGATCGGTCTGGCAGGGGCCATTCGCCGCAAGCTCGCAAAAGCATAAGCATCGATTTTCGTCTGGCTTCACCCTTCTGAATGCATCTCACTCCCGCCGCACAGCGCCATGCTGTGCGGCGTTTTTTGTTGGGAAGCAGCTCGGTCGCGGGCGTACCAAACACGCGCTTCACTCGATGGCGTAGTCGATCTTGATCCCGCGCTTCTCCACCTCGTCCAGAAAAAGATCCGCCGGAACATCGCGCTCCTGCAAAACTCCGCCGCGCTTGCCGATCGCTCCCGACGCCAGCATTTGCACCACGATCGACGCCGGGAACGCGGTAGTGCGCATCATCGCGCTCATGTCGGTCTTGGGATCGTAGTGGTCCACCATGGTGAAGGAAGCCACGCGTCCCTTGAGCCGTCCGCCGAGTAATCCGCGCACCCCCGCCCGCCTCACCGATTCGTGGGCTTCGAGCCGCATGATGCAGACGTCAGGTCCCTTCGAGGCAAACTTGCCCGCGAAGATCTTCGACATCATGGCCCGCGGCGCGATCTCCGCCTTGCCGAATTTCATCTTTTCGCCCGAGAACAATCCCAGTTCATTGAGCTCGCACAGCAGGTCGTAGTGTCCGGGATAGCGCAGCGTCTTCTCGAAGCACTCGCCCACTCGGCCTTCAAATGTTTCGGGCAACGTCGAAGTGCCGCCCGAAGTGTGGAACGCCACCAGCGGCGAGAAACCGGCAATATGAAAGTCCTCCGGCTCGGTCAGCGGATCGATGGTCGTCAGCTTCCCTTTGCGCAGAATGCGCGCGGGCTCGACATATTCGTTGATCAGTCCCTCGACAGAAAATACCAGCTGATAGTGGAATGGCGGCGTCGGCCGCGCCGGCAACCCGCCGACATAAAGCCGCAGAGCATCCGCCTGACCTCCGAGCCGCCGCACCAGTTCCCCACCCAGAATCGACGCCATCCCCGGAGAAAGCCCGCAATCCGGCGCCACCGCTACACCGCGACTCTCCGCCTTTTTCGAGAGCGCCAACTCCTGCCGCACGACCGTGTTGTTGCCGCCGAGATCCGCGAAGTGGCAGCGCGCCTCAACAGCTGCTCGCGCCAATCCCAGATTCAGAAAGTACGGCACCGCCGAAAGCGCCGCGTCGTGTCCGCGCATCACCTTCGCAGCCGCTTTCTCATTGCTGGCATCGAGCACCACGGCCCGAACTTTCCTGCTGCCCGTAATCCGATTGACCCGCGCCGCTACTTCGCGCACCCGCTGGGAATCGCTGTCGGCCAGCGTCACCGAGTCCACCTCCGGAGTGCGGGCCATATCAAATGCCGCCGCCGAACCCATCATGCCGGAACCAATCACTAGAAGTTTCATAAGATCCCTTTCGAAGAAGTCAGTTGGCAGGGCTCCGAGACACCGGGGGAATCCCGTGGACTGTCTCACAATATCTACTCAGAGGGACTGCTGTTTTAGTGGATGCGAGCCGTAAGAAATGAACCGCTCCGGCGGAGCGCGAAGACATCGGAACTAGAGCCCGGAAGGGGCAAGCCGCTCACACACGTAACGGCGAAGATCAAGCCTTAGGAAGTTCACCCATAAGAATAGCATCTCCGCGCGAATTCCCCATCATCGAAAAGCGCGTCCTGTGCCTGAGAAGATGTGTGAGGTTTGGGTGAAACGGTCTTGCTCCGATTGGCACAATGATTGTGGAGAGAAACTGAGGCGCTCATCGGTGCGCGACTCTCGGAATGAACGACGTATGTCAGCGACGCGCGCGTGCGGAACATACGCAAAACATTCGTTTGACAATCAAATGACAACGAAGTTACATCCCAAACCGCGATCAGCGAGCCCAACTCTTTATAGGAATTAAGGGAGCAAGAACATGTGGATGCGATCATGCGCAGTGTGAAAAGCCCTTCTAAAGAAACTCAGATTGAGCGATTCCATCCGCTGTCAGTGCGGATGGGAGTGGCGTGGCTAGTTGAATTTCCGGCAAGGCTGTACTTGGGCAAAAGAACAGAAGACTTGAAGGACTGAGCCGTGGCAAAAGTGATTGAGTTTTACGTACCGACCAGATTCTCGAAGCCTTTAAAGTGGCTTCCTCCGCAGCAACGCGGAAGGGTGATCAAGTTCTGTCCGCCTACAAAGAAATCTGCTTGAGGTCAAGCGGGATAAAGTACTCTTCGGAGACCGCGCGGGCTGAGGGGCTGTGGCTCGACCAAAAAACTGATTTCTGCTTCACGCAGAAGGCTGCAACGCAGAACGATTTTTATTCCGAATACCCTTCTCCTTCTTCGTCATCCTCTTCGTCGTTGTCCCTCTTTTCATCCTCGTCTTCCTCTTCGTCTTCCGGCACCTCATGAAACCAGGCGTTCGCCATCCTGCGATCAACCGGAACTGCTGAATGCATTCTGCGCATGCTCAATGGTACGCGCAATTCTTAAGACGAGGTATGCAGTCTCGTTGCGGACGGGACTAGCGACCGACGATTGATTTCGGTCAAGATGCGGTATTCTTGATGCCATGGATCATCTAGCAGTACTCCGCGAAAAGATCAGCAATCTGCGCTCCGAGATCTCCCAGATTCGAGAGTTGAATGATCAGTATCGACGTGCAGGGAGTCAGGACCGCAACCGAACCGAGGCTCAGGTGGCTCACGGCCAGAGGCAGGCACGGCTGGAAGCCATCCAGCAGGAACTCGCCCAACTCGCTGGTCTTAGCCAACGAGTTCTCTCGGTCGAAGAGAGGAAAGAAGAGCACCGTTCCCGACTGCATCCCGCCAAGAAAGTCTCATAGCCATTAGCTTCGGCCAAGAACCCGTTCCGAAAATCAAGAAGAGCGCGGGGAAACAACCGGAGGGAAGTAGTTCAAAGATTTGGTGGAGCTAGTCGGGCTCGAACCGTCCACCCACCTTGAAAATAGGCAAGTTATTGAATCGCGGTAGATCGCACAATGCCCAGAATGGCTAAAAAAACTGCAATCCCGAATTCATTGTACGTTTATTGTACGGTGATTCTTTCAAAAATCAATCACCCTCTTGGTTCAAACCGATCACGGCACACTCCGATACATTCGTCTCCCTGTACCGTTTGTTCCCGATGGCCACAGGTTAGTTGTCGGCATGTTCCACGCCAGTCACGACATCGGCCTCAAACGGGTTCCCTTCCTCGACCAACTCATCCACGCTCTCGGACAGCTCACAATCAATAGTCCGCCACGGAGACTGATCCTCTTCGCCAAAGCCATCGCCGTGAAAGGGCGACAACAGATTGGATCACGCAGTAATTACAAGGCACCGGTCGCACCGTAATGCCCTGTAAATAGCAGTAGGGAATACAAAGGAACCGACGCTCTGTGTATCGTCTGTGTATCGCGAGTTTTGAAGCAAGACTTTGGAAAAAAGCTGATCTGGCGATCTTGGAAACGAATCACAAAGACGATTTCGAGCCGTACTGGCAAGATGAGAAGGACTGGCTCTGCATCGTCGAATTCTTGCCGTGCGCGGCAGAGATGTGGGCTCGTTTGTGGAGCAAGCACAACGCGCCGTAGCACGCGAGGTTAAGCTCCCATCGGGCTATTGCGTGGAATGGAGCGGACAATACGAGAACCAACTGAGCGCACGCCACCGCTTGATGCTGGTCATCCCGGCAGTACTCATCATCATGTCTGTACTGCTCTATAAGATCTACGATTCGGTCAAAGAAGCCTCGCACGTCATGTTAGCCGTGCCCTTTGCGCTTACCGGAGGAATTTTCTTGCTGAAGATTCTGGGCTACAACTTCTCTGTCGCAGTCTGGGTCGGCTTCATCGCGCTCTTTGGCACTGCCGTGCAGACTGGGGTCGTGATGGTCATTTACTTGGAAGAAGCGGTTGCCCGAAAAAAAGCTGCGATGGGCGAGCTCACAATACAAGGGCTACACGAGGCGGTGATGGAGGGAGCGCTCCTGCGCTTGCGTCCCAAGGTGATGACCGTGTCGACAGTGGTTGCAGGCCTGCTGCCGTTGATGTGGTCAAGCCGTACTGGCGCGGAGTTTATGAAGCCCCTTGCGACCCCTGTACTCGGCGGTATGGTGTCCTCGCTATTGCACGTTCTAATCGTGACCTCCGTGATCTTCACTTGGCTTCGCGAAAGGGAGATCAGGCGCAAGCGGATCTAGCTTTTCCTGTCTTCATAGCGAGCGGACTGGGCTCGTTTGTTGCGGTACCAGATGCGAGGATTGCCGGTTGGTGGCATAGTCGGCTCGGTGTCTCACAAGGTATACCGGGCTGACTGGCACGGGCACGGATTTCACGGGCAATCGATTCATCCACTTGCGGCCGCGGCGTAAGAACCCTTTTGAACCACTGGGACTAAGCGCCAATTTCCGCTGGGGTTGCTGGGGATAACTTCCTGTTTGCCCGTCACTCGGGCGAAACCGCGACAGGTGTCTCCTCCTCTCACGCGCTTGCCGTGTCCAACAGAGTGGGACTGTCCGGGTTGACAATCAACGGCGGCC
>ODAK010000206.1_pt1 | contig 66485 bp, 65 predicted proteins | sample 1539591 | NCBI WGS metagenome assembly ODAK01 (sample SAMEA3539303, study PRJEB22396) | soil metagenome | biome: tundra; feature: field; material: soil | place: USA | collected 2010-05 | depth 0.15 m | reverse complement strand
CCCGCCGGCCCCAGGTGGCCCGACGGCCGCCGGAGCGCCGCCGGCCCCCGGTGCGCAGCAGCTGACCGCCCACGTGCGCGGCGCGGGCGGCGCGCTGGCGCTCGCCTGCGCGCTGCTGCGCGATACGTGGGTCGTGGAGGACCTCCAGGAGCTCTCGGAGGCGTTCGCCGGTGTCGCGGTGACGCGCGGGGGCCGCGTCTGGTCACCGCGCACGCGCGAGCTGCGCCAGGCGCCGGCTGTGGGCGAGGATCGCGTGCTCGCCGAGCGCAACCGGCGCGAGCAGCTCGTCGGGGCCAGTGAGGCAGCCGTGCGGGCCGAGCTGGCGGCCCAGGCCGAGTCAGATCGCCTGGCGGCCGCGGCGGCGCAGGGCGAGTCGCGCCGCGAGCAGGCGACGGCGACCCACCGCGCCGCTGTGCGCGCGCAGGACGAGGCCGCCGAGGAACGGCGGCGCCTGGCCGCGCTGATCGGGCGACGACGCTCAGCCCCCGACGACGGGCCCGACGCCGACCGGCGCGCCCAGCTGGCGGCACAGCTGGCGGCCGAGAACCAGATGCTCCAGCGCGCCGAGCGCGATCGCACCGAGCGCGAGGCCCGGATCGCTCGGCTCGAGCTCACAGTCGCTCACGACCAGCAGCTGATCCCTGCGGTGCGTAGCGTGATCGAGTCGATCGGCGGCGCCGCGGCGGCGATCTCAGGGCGCCTGGGGTCATTTGAGGCGGCGCTGGTGGCCGATCGCCAGGCGGGCGAGCATGTCGCCGGCGAACTGCGATCCTGCGCGGCCCAGGAGGCGACCCTGCACGCCCAGCTGCAGCGTGAGAACGAGTCGCTGACCGAAGCCGAGGTGCACCTGCAGCGCTCGCGCGATCAGCACGCCGACGCGCGGGCCGAGCTGCAGACCCTGGCCGCGCGACTCGAGCTGGCCGCCGAGGCGGCCGAGCAGGAGCTCTCAGAAGACGAGCGCGCGACGTTGCGCACCCGCCTGGAGCGCCTGGAGCGCCGCCGTGAGCAGCTCGGCCCGGTGAACCCGCTCGCGCAGGAGGAATATGAGGAGGCGCTGGCCCACGTCGAGGAGCTCGAGGGCCAGCGCGCCGACCTGGAGACCGCGCTGCGCGAGCTTGAGAAGCTGATCGCCGACACCGATCGCCAGATCCGTGAGACCTTCGAGCGCACGTTCGAGGCGACGGCGAAGAACTTCGAGGAGCTGGCCGGACAGCTGTTCCCCGGCGGCAGGGGGCGGCTGCGGCTGGTCACCGAGCGTGAGGGCCCCGCCCGCGTGCTGGGCGGGCAGTCGCCACCCGCCGCCGAGAGGTCCGACGGCGACGCCGAAGGCGCCGGCGAGGAACTCGAGGAGCCCGATCGCGACCCGGAGGAGGATCGGCTGGGGGTCGAGATCGAGATCACGCCCGCCGGCAAGGACATGAAGCGCCTGTCGCTGCTCTCCGGCGGGGAGAAGTCGATGACCGCGCTGGCGTTCCTGTTCTCGGTGTTCCTGGCCCGTCCGTGCCCGTTCTACATCCTCGACGAGGTCGAGGCGGCGCTGGACGACCTCAACATCGATCGCTTCCTGACCCTGCTGCGCACCTACTCCTCGCGCGCGCAATTCATCGTCGTGACCCATCAGAAGCGCACGATGGAGGCGGCCGACTCGCTCTACGGCATCTCGATGGGCGGCGACGGGATCTCCAAGGTGATCTCCCGCCGGCTGGCCGAAGAGCAGGCCGCATAGCGGCCCTGCGTCGATGGGCAAGGCGCCCGGCGCTGGTAACGTCGCCGCCCGATGGCCCGCGACTGGCGAGATCTGTTCGTGCTCGAAGGCGCTCCGCCGCCCGCTGCCGAGGCCGCGCCGGCGGTTGCCGAGCGGCGCACGGGGCGCTTTGCCCGCCTGCGCGAGAGCCTGCGCAAGACCCGCCAGGCGCTGCAGTCAGAGATCCAGGCGACCCTGTTCGAGGAGCTCAACGACGAGACGTGGGAGCGACTGGAGGAGGCGCTGATCTACGCCGACGTCGGCGCCCGGACCACGGCCCAGGTCGTGGCCCAGCTCGAGCAGGAGGTGACCGAGTCAAAGCTCTCCGGTGGCCAGGCGCTGTCGGATCGGCTGATCGAGCTGCTCGCCGACATCGCCCGCACCGGCGATGACCGGATCGAGCTGCTGGCCAAGCCGACGGTGATCCTGGTGGCCGGGGTCAACGGCACCGGCAAGACGACGACGATCGGCAAGCTCGCCTGGCACCTGAGCCGAGAGCTCGATCTCTCGGTGGTGCTCGGAGCCGGCGATACGTTCCGCGCCGCCGCCGTCGAGCAGCTCGAGCTGTGGGCCCAGCGCGCGGGCGTGGCCTTCGTCAAGGGCCAGCCGGAGGCCGACCCCGGATCGGTCGCCTATGACGCGGTCGCCGCCGGGCTCCGCGACGGCGCCGACGTGGTGATCATCGACACCGCGGGCCGGCTGCACACCCAGGATCACCTGATGGCCGAGCTGGCCAAGGTCCGGCGGGTGATCGCCAAGCAGATCCCCGATGCTCCGCACGAGACGCTGCTGACCGTCGACGCCACCACCGGCCAGAACGGGTTGCGCCAGGCGCGCATGTTCTCGGAGGCGATCGGCGTCACCGGGCTGGCGCTGACCAAGCTCGACGGGACCGCCAAGGGCGGGATCGCACTGGCCATCGCCCACGAGCTGGGGATCCCGGTGAAGCTGATCGGAGTCGGAGAGCAGCTGGAGGATCTGCGCCCGTTCGACGCCGACGATTTCGCCCGCGCGCTGGTGACCTGACCACGCACCCCGAGCGCTAAGCTCGGCTTACATGACCGGATGGGTCCTATGGGTTATTGCCGCCGGCGTGTTCGGCGTCGGTGAGATGCTCACCACCGGTTTCTTCCTCGCCCCGTTCGCCGTCGGGGCCGCGCTGGCCGCGGCGATCGACGTGGCCGGGGTGGGCGCGGCAGCATCCTGGGTCGTGTTCCTGCTCGTCTCGGTGCTGTCGTTGGCGGTCCTGCGGCCGATCGCGCGCTCGCACATGCGCGTGCCGCCGCAGATCCGCACCGGCACGGCGGCGCTGGTCGGCAAGCAGGCAATCGTGCTCGAGCGGATCGTCAACCACGAGGGGGTCGGCTGCGTGAAGATCGACGGGGAGGTGTGGACCGCCCGGGCGTTTGACGACGATCAGGTCTACGAGCGCGGGACGCGGGTGGAAGTTGTCCAGATCAAGGGCGCCACGGCGCTCGTCATCGAATAGGAGACGTGGGCATGGCTGGAGCAATCGTCGCGATCGTCGTAGTTGTCTTCCTGCTGATCATGGCCGCTCGCACCGTCCGGATCGTGCCCCAGGCCCGGGCCGGGATCGTCGAACGACTCGGACGCTACAACCGGACCCTGCTGCCCGGCCTGGCGATCCTGGTGCCGTTCATGGACCGCCTCAAGCCGCTGCTGGACCTGCGTGAGCAGGTCGTCTCGTTCCCGCCCCAGCCGGTGATCACCGAGGACAACCTGGTGGTGCAGATCGACACCGTCCTGTACTTCACGGTCACCGACCCCAAGGCGAGCACCTACGAGATCGCCAACCCGCTGCAGGGCATCGAGCAGATCACCGTGACCACCCTGCGCAACGTCGTGGGCGGCATGTCGCTGGAGACCGCGCTGACCAGCCGGGACCACGTCAACGCGACGCTGCGCGGCGTGCTGGACGAGGCCACGGGCAAATGGGGGATCCGGGTCAACCGCGTCGAGATCAAGTCGATCGACCCGCCCAGCACGATCCAGGAGGCGATGGAGAAGCAGATGCGCGCCGAGCGCGACAAGCGCGCCTCGATCCTCACCGCCGAGGGCTTCAAGCAATCCCAGATCCTCACCGCCGAGGGCGAGAAGCAGTCGGCGGTGCTCAAGGCCGAGGGTGCCAAGACCGCGGCGATCCTGCGCGCCGAAGGCGAGGCGACGGCGATTGGAACCGTGTTCGGTGCGATCCATAAGGGCGATCCCGACCAGGCGCTGCTCAGCTATCAGTACCTGCAGATGCTGCCGACGCTCGCCCAGGGGGACGCCAACAAGGTGTTCGTGATCCCATCGGAGTTCGCCAACGCGTTCGGGGGCATCGGCAAGGCGTTCGCCTCCGGCACGGTCGGTCAGACCGCCGGCGCGGCCGTTGAGCGGGCGGGTGGAGCCGGCGAGCCGGCCGGCGGCGTCACTGAGGCGCCGCGCGCGATCAGCGAGCAGGCCGGCGCGATCGGCGACAATTCGGGCCAGCACGACCAGTAGCCCGGCCGCCGTCAAAGCCGATGTTCGACTCGCTCGCCGAAAAGCTCCAAGCCACACTGTCCGATGTCCGCGGTCGCGGCACGCTGACCGAAGAGGACATCACCGCGGCGATGCGAGAGATCCGCCTGGCGCTGCTGGAGGCCGACGTCAACTTCAGGGTCGTCAAGAGCTTCACCAACGCGGTCAAGGAGCGGGCGCTCGGCGCCGACATCGTCGGCCAGCTCAACCCCGGCCAGCAGGTGGTCAAGATCGTCTCCGACGAGCTGACCGAGCTGATGGGCGGGGCCGCCCGCGAGCTGTCGTTCTCCCCCCGTCCGCCCACGGTCGTGCTGATGGCCGGGCTGCAGGGCTCGGGCAAGACGACCGCGACCGCCAAGCTCGCGCGCTACCTGCGTGAGCAGCACGGCTCGTCGGTGGCCGTGGCCGCCTGCGACGTCTACCGTCCGGCGGCGGTGGAGCAGCTGATCAAGGTCGGCGCACAGGCCGGCGCGGCCGTCTACGAGCAGGGCACCGACCGTAACCCGGTGCAGATCGCCAAGTGGGCGCGCGACCGCGCCGCGGCCGAGGGCAAGGACGTGCTGATCGTCGACACCGCGGGCCGTCTGCACGTCGATCAGGAGCTGATGGCCGAGCTGGCGGAGATCAAGAAGGCGGTCTCGCCGCACGACATCCTGCTGGTCGTCGACGCGATGACCGGCCAGGACGCGGTCAACGTCGCCGAGCAGTTCGCCGCCGTGGTCGACTTCGACGGCGTGGTGATGTCCAAGCTCGACGGCGACGCCCGGGGCGGCGCGGCGCTGTCGGTCAAGGCGATCACCGGCAAGCCGATCCTGTTCGCCTCCACCGGGGAGAAGCTCGATCAGTTCGAGCGCTTCCACCCCGATCGCATGGCGCAGCGGATCCTCGGCATGGGCGACATGATGACGCTGATCGAGAAGGCCCAGGGCAGCTACGACGAGCAGCAGGCGGCCGAGCTGGAGCGCAAGATCCGCAAGCAGGAGTTCGGACTCGACGATTTCCTCGACCAGTTGCGCCAGGTGCGCAAGCTGGGACCGCTGCAGTCGCTGCTGGGCATGATCCCCGGGGTCGGCAAGGAGCTGCGCGGGGTCAAGATCGACGAGCGGGAGTTCGATCGCCTGCAGGCGATCATCCTCTCGATGACCCCCCACGAGCGCCGACACCCCGAGCTGATCAAGGGCTCGCGCCGGTTGCGGATCGCCCAGGGCTCGGGTACCAACGTGCAGGCGGTCAAGCAGCTGATCAAGCAGTTCGAGCAGATGCGCAAGGTGATGCGCCAGGTCACGCAGGGCCGGATGCCCGACCTGGGCGCGCTGATGCGCCAGGCCCGCTAAGGGCTCGCGTCGCGAGCGCCAAGTGCTCCGGATCCGGTGGCCCGCACGGCATCTGGCTGCGAGGCACGCTAACCTCGCCTGAGGACATGGCGGTAAGACTTCGACTAACCCGCGTCGGCGGGCGCAAGAACCCCATCTGGCGGGTTGTCGTTGCCGACCAGCGCTCCAAGCGCGACGGTCGCGTGATCGAGACGGTGGGGCACTACAACGCCCAGACTCATCCCTCGACGATCGTGCTCAACGAGGAGCGCATCCGCGACTGGCTCGGGCGTGGCGCCCAGCCGAGCGACACGGTCCGCAAGCTGCTGCGCATCCAGGGCATCAGCTAAGCCGGCGCCATGAAAGAGCTGCTCGAGTACCTGGCGCGAGGGCTCGTGGACAGTCCTGACGCGGTGGAGATCACCGAGGTGCAGGGGGATGACGGCACGCTCGTGCTCGAGCTGTCGGTCGCGCCGGATGACTACGGCAACGTGATCGGTCGCGGCGGTCGCACGGCTGCGGCGCTGCGGACGATCGTCAAGGCCGCCGCGGTGAAGGACAAGCGCCGCGTGTTCGTGGACATCGTCGACACCTGATGTCGGCGGCCGGCGGCTGGCTGCGGGCCGGTGTCGTCGGGCGTCCGCACGGACTCGACGGGAGCTTTCACGTCACCAGCGCCAGCCCCGAGCTACTGCCGGAGGGCCGCAGCGTGCGCGTCGGCGGCCGCGAGCGGCTGATCCGCCGCCGGGCGGGATTTGAGCGGGGGCTGATCCTGCGCCTCGAGGGCTGCGAGGCGCGCGCAGATGCGCAGGCGCTGAGCGGGGAGGAGCTGCTCGTCTCCCGTGATCATGCGCCCGAGCTCGAGACCGACGAATGGTGGGCGGAGGATCTGGAGGGCTGCGCGGTGCACGATGCCGGCCGAGAGGTCGGCGTCGTCAGGCGGCTGCTGGCGCTCCCCTCGTGCGAGGTGTTGGAGGTCGACCGGGCCGGCGGCGGCCCGGCGCTGCTCGTGCCGCTGATCAAGGACGCCGTGCGCGGAGTCGATCTCGACGCCCGGGAGATCGAGATCGATCTGCGCTTCCTCGGCGAGAAGCACTGAGGCAGATGCAGATGCAGATCGACGTGTTCACGCTGTTCCCGCCGGCCTTTGCCTGGTTTGAGGCCCAGCGTCACGTGACGAACGCGATCGCCGCCGGCAGCCGCATCGAATACGTCAACTACCGCGATCACACGCCGCTGAGTGCCGGACAGGTGGATGACACCCCGTTTGGCGGCGGCGCGGGCATGGTGCTCAGGGTCGACGTGGTGGAGGCGGCGCTGCGGGCGCGCTACGGGTGCGACCCGCTGGCGCTGCGCTCACAGCGCCGGGTGCTGGCGCTCGATCCGGCCGGTCTGGTGCTCGACGACGCGCTCGTCGATCAGCTCGCCCGCGAACCGTCGCTGACCCTGCTCTGCGGGCGCTATGAGGGCTTTGACGAACGGATCCTGGAGCACTTCGCCACCGACCGCCTGTCGATCGGGCGCTACGTGCTGGCCGGCGGCGAGCTGGCGGCGATGGTGGTCTGCGACGCCGTGCTGCGCAAGCTCCCCGGCGCGCTGGGTCACGAGGACTCGGCCTTGGAGGAGTCCTTCAGCGCGACGCTGGAAGGCGCGCCCGAGTACCCGCACTACACGCGCCCGGCCGAGTACCGCGGCTGGCGCGTGCCCGACGTGCTGCTGTCCGGCCACCACGCGCGGATCCGCGAGTGGCGCCGGGCTCAGAGCAGCGCGCGCGGCGCCGGCGCCGGCCTGGATCGCGATCTGCCGGGGGGCGTGCGAGCTGACGGCTCGGAGGCGGCGGGCGGTTCGCTACCATAGGCCGCCGCAAGGGTCGGACCCGCGCAGCGTGCGCAGAGCCCGCCCGCACCTCGTCCGCGCGGAAGCGCCCCGTCACACGGGCGGCGAGCGCTACCAATGCCATGAGCACCGTGATCGACAGCCTTGAGCGCGCCCAACTGCGCCGCGTACCAGCGTTTGACGCCGGCGACCGTCTGCGCGTCCACTTCCAGGTGATCGAGGGCACGCGCCGCCGCACGCAGGTCTTCGAGGGCGTCGTGATCAAGCGCCAGGGCCACGGTGCGCGTGAGACTTTCACCGTCCGCAAGCAGTCCTTCGGCGTCGGGGTCGAGCGGACGTTCCCGCTGCACTCACCTAAGATCGAGCGGATCGAGGTTGCCGCCCGCGGCGACGTGAGGCGCGCCAAGCTCTACTACCTGCGGGGACGGATCGGGAAGCGCGCCCGGGTCCGCGAGCGCCGTTCCAACCGGCCAGAGGTCGCGGTCGAGCCTGGGCTGCTGTACCCGCCTGAGGACGGCGCGGCTGACGGCGCAGCGCCGCAGGACGTGGCGGAGCAGACGGCGTCCGCGCCGCAGGTCACCGCTGAGGCTCAGGCGCCCGGCGCCGAACAGCAGACACCGGCGCCCGACGGGCCGGAGCCGGCCGTCGCGTCGCCCACGGCGGAGCCGAGTGAGCCCCTCGCACCGACGGCGGCGCAGGACGCCGGACCGGCGGCAGCGGAGGGACCCGCCGGCGAAGCCCAGGAGTGACGAAGGGCAAGAAGTCGTTCGCGAGGGCGGCGGGCGAGCTCGTGACGATCGTCGGCGTCGCGCTCGGGCTGGCTCTGGGGATCCAAGCCTTCCTGATCAAGCCCTACCAGATCCCGAGCGGGTCGATGATCCCGACGCTGGCGATCGGGCAGCGCGTGCTGGTGGACCGGATCGGAACGCATTTCTCCACCCCGCACGTGGGCGACATCTTCGTCTTCCATCCGCCCGTCAACGTCTCCAGCTGCGCGGATCCCAACGAGGGCGAGAGCGCCGCCGGCGGGAACGCCTCAAGGGCCTGCGACGTCGCCCAGACGCAAGAGTCCTCACAGACATTCATCAAGCGGGTCGTCGGGCTGCCCGGCGACCGGATCTCGATCCGCAACGGCCACGTTATCCGCAACGGCGTCCAGGAGAAGGATCCCTACATCGTTCAGTGCCAGGGCGGGGCGTGCAGTTTCCCCGCCACGATCACCATCCCCCGCGGCGACTACTACATGATGGGCGACAACCGTCCCGACTCCGAGGACAGCCGGTACTGGGGCCCGGTCCCCAAGGCCTGGATCATCGGCAAGGCGTTCTTCACCTATTGGCCCCCGGACCGGATCGGCTTCCTCTAATCGCCCGGTGAGCGAGTAACGGTGTCCAAAGCCCCAAAATCATTTGTTAAATCTGTGTTTGAGCTGGTCGTCACCGTGGCGGTGGCGGTCGGCCTCGCGCTGCTGATCCAGGCGTTCATCGTCAAGCCCTACCGGATCCCGAGCGGCTCGATGATCCCGACCCTGGCGATCGGCCAGCGGGTGCTGGCCAACCGGCTGGCCGGTCACCCGAGCCTGGGCGATGTGGTCGTCTTCCATCCGCCCCACGGGGCCGATTCCGACAATCCGATCTGCGGCAACGGCAACCAGGGGGCCGGTCATCAGCAGGCGTGCGACCAGCCGACCGCGGCCGAATCCAGCCAGACGTTCATCAAGCGCGTGGTCGGGCTGCCCGGCGATCGGATCTCGATCGCCAGCGGCCACGTGATCCGCAATGGCGTCCGTGAGAAGGATCCCTATATCGAGCCCTGCAGTTCGGGCGGCTCGTGCGACTTTCACCAGACGATCGTGGTTCCGCCCGACCACTACTTCATGATGGGGGACAACCGTGGCGAATCCGACGACAGCCGTTTCTGGGGTCCGGTCCCCTACAAGTGGATCATCGGAGTTGCCTTCTTCACCTATTGGCCCCCGGACCGGATCGGCACCCTCTAAGCGCCCGGGCCGGCGGCTGTTCGGCTTCGATCGTGCCTTCGGCGTGCGCTACGTGGCCGGAGCCGACGAGGCGGGCCGGGGCTGCCTGGCCGGCCCGCTGGTGGCGGCCGCGGTCCTGTTCGATCTCCAGCGGCTCGGACCCGGCGACGTCCGCGCGCTGGGCACGCTCAATGACTCCAAGCAGCACACGCCTGAGCGCCGCGCCGAGCTGTTCCCCGTGATCATGCGGATCGCGGCCAAGGTCGCGATCGTCTCCCGGTGCGCGCCGGGTATCGACGCGCGAGGACTCCACGTGACCAACCTGGCCGCATTGCGCGACGCGCTGCGCCAAGTCGGGTGCGAGGGATGCCTGTGCCTAAGCGACGGCTTTCCCGTCTCCGGCCTGCACCACGAACAGCGGGCGGTGATCGGCGGCGATCACAAGAGCGCCGCGATCGCCGCCGCCTCGGTGCTCGCCAAGGAGACACGCGACCGGTACATGCGCCGCGCCGACGCGTCGCATCCGGGCTGGGAGTTCGACAAGCACGTCGGCTATTCGACCCCTGAGCACCGTCAGGCGATCGAGCGCCTCGGCGTCTCACCCCTGCACCGGATGTCGTTCCAGTCGGCGGCGTATCAGCAGCTCGCGCTGTAGTCCCGTCGGGCGGGTGGTGGCCGGGCGCGTGTCCCTGGACCAGCCGCAGGGTGCGGCGCGCCGAGGCGGCCGGAGGGTGCGGCGCCGAGGAGCCTGGGCTGTATCGGGCGCGCGGCGAGAAACGGCGCTGGGGAAGAGGGTGAGGGAGCGCCCGGCCCGGCTGGCGCGTCGCGCGGCGAGGGGAGCGGTTGCCCGTCCGGTGTATGCCATCACCGAAGCCTAACTCTCACCCTCGACAGTAGCCTCAGCTTCACTCATTGCGCTCTCAAGGTGTACAGATTCCCTAGGTCGGGACATTTAGGGCAGGTATCTCGACGCTCTCGGGGATAGCTCTCAGGGTCGACGGGAGCCTGAGCACAGTTCAGACGACCAAGACTCACGGTCGATCAGAACCTGAGTCTGGCTGTTGGGTCAATCCTCAGCCCGCAGGAGCCGCTCGGAGGGGATCAGGTGATGGGCAAAGTGGCTCAATATGGCCGAGCCCTTAGAAGGCCGCATATGGCTCACAGCGGCGATGCGCTGTCTCATAGAGTCTGCGGGCCGAAGGAGTCCAGGATCGGATGGCGAATGCGCGCCGCATGACTGAAGTCTCTGCGGCCCTAACGTCAAGCCGACTGGCGTTCTACGCAACTTCGGCAACGGTGATCCCTGCCAAAGCGCGGAGCGATCGCCCGCCGCGCTTCGTCCGCGCGGATGCCGGCAACCCACTGCCGGCGTTCAACGCCGTGAACGAACAATGGTCCGGGCGTTCGGTTCCCGTCGCTCGCCGCCATCGGCAGACTGTCCTCATGTCCCCCGACGGGCTCGTGCCCTGGGGTCCTATGGATGGCCCCGGAAGGAAAAGACAAGGCCCCGTCGCGGGGGATGGCTCGGGGGGCGGCTCTTACATCATCGTCGATGCCTTCCGAGGTGGCGAGCCGGGCCGGGGGCCCCGTGCCGGCTTCCGAATGCTGGAAATGAGAGGCGAAAGTCTAATGGAACGCGGAGCCAATCACGAACGGCGCTACGCTGGAAAGCGACTGCGACCGTCACGGGGAGGAAGGCAAGGATGTGCTCTCACGACGGAACAGCAAGCGGATACCTGCGGTACAGCAAGACCGATGCCGGCAAGCTCGAGGGGTTCCTACGTTGCGATGCGTGCGACGTGGAACTTCGGCAGTTTGACCCGATGCCGTACGTGGGCGGCGCGGTCGGGATCAAGTCCGAGGTCGTAGGGATTGCGGCATAAGGGCTGACGTCTGAACAACTGAAGGTGCTGGTGTGGTTATGTTGAAATGTTCGCCCGAGTCCGGCGTGTCGGGGCTTTCACGCACTTGCGCGAGAACGAGATCGGCCGTTTCCGAAGAACACGAGCAGCGCCCCGGTATCGAGGATCGAAGCTTAGAACGCCCCCTCCAGGTGCTCGATTGCCACCAGCCGTCCCGCCAGATCGAACGTCACCCCGATCGCGTCGAAGCGCACCTGGTCGGCGTGGGGTCGTTGCGTGCGCTGGATCAGCCAGCTGCCGGCCATCTTGCGCACCCGGGTCTGCTTGCGCGGGTGCAGCGCGTCGAACGGACTGCCCGTGCCGGCGGCCAGACGGCGGGTCTTGACCTCACAGAACGCGAGCGTGTGCCCGTCGAAGGCGACGATGTCCAGCTCGCCCCACCGGGTCCGGTAATTGCGCTCGACGATCTGAAATCCTCGGCGGACGAGATGCTCGGCGGCGAGCTGTTCGCCCGCTTGCCCAAGGCGGTGACGGAGGTCGTTGCTCACGCTTGATCACGCTACGCGCAATTATGTGACAGGTGGGTTGCGCGCTGTGACAAGTGAGTGACAATCGCCGCGCGAATTGACACACAATTGGCGCGCGCCGTCACCCACGGGTCACCCGATGCGGCGTAGCGTTGAGTCATGCTCGCCCGCGTCGCCACGTTCGCCATCGACGGGGTCCAGCCGCGCCCGGTCTTGGTCGAGGTGGACATCCGCTCGGGCCTGCCCTCATTCACGATCGTCGGTCTCGGCGACGCCGCCGTGCGCGAGTCACGCGAGCGGGTCCGCTCGGCGATCCTGAACTCGGGCTTCGACTTCCCCCAGACGCGGATCACCGCCAACCTGGCCCCCGCCTTCCTGCGCAAGGTCGGCCCAGGTTTCGACGCCGCGCTGGCGCTCGGCGTGCTCGCCGCCAGCGGGCAGGTCTGCCACCAGGCGCTGGGCGTCTACGCGGTGTTCGGGGAGCTCTCGCTCGGTGGCGAGCTGCGCGACTCACCGGGCGCGTTGGCCGTGGCCGAGGGGGCACGCAGCGCCGGCCTGAGGCGCTTGATCGTGCCGCGCGAGCGCGCGCGTGAGGCGTCGCTGGTGGAGACGCTGACGATCGTCGGGGTCAGCAGCCTGCGCGCGGCGGCGGACGTCGTGATGGGGGCCGAGCCGCCACCGCTGCCCGTCGCGGCCCGTCGTTTCGCCCGGGGGCATCCCGAGCCCGATCTGGCCGATATCCGCGGCCACGCCACGCCGCTGCTGGCGCTGCAGATCGCGGCCGCCGGAGGCCACAACCTGCTGCTGGAGGGCGCGCCCGGCACCGGCAAGACGATGCTCGCGCGCCGGCTGCCCTCGATCCTGCCGGCGATGACCCGGCCCGAGGCGATCGAGGTGACCCGAATCCACAGCGTCGCCGGGATCCACGCCGACGGCCTGATCTCCGCACGCCCGTTCCGTGCCCCGCATCACACGATCTCCCCGGCGGGCCTGGTGGGGGGTGGCTCAGTGCCGCGGCCGGGCGAAGTGACGCTCGCCCACCAGGGAGTGCTGTTCCTCGACGAGCTGTCGGAGTTCCAGCGCTCCAGCCTCGATGCGCTGCGCCAGCCGCTGGAGGACGGGCGCGTGACGATCGTCCGGGGACAGCGCGCGCTCGAGTTCCCCACGCGCTTCATGCTGATCGCCGCCACCAATCCGTGTCCGTGCGGATTTGCGGGCGTCGATGATCGCTGTGGGTGTGGCGAGGCCGATCTGCGCCGTCACCGGCGCCGCCTGAGCGGCCCGCTGCTGGATCGCATGGACCTGCTGGTCGACGTCATGGCACCCAGCGAGCACGAGCTCAGAGCGCCCGCGACGACCAGCTCGGCTCAGGTCCGCGCAGTGGTGGCCGAGGCGCGCGAGCGCCAGCAGCGGCGGTTTGCCGGAGCCCCGGCCAGCTGCAACGGGGAGATGGACGTGCGCCTGGTCCGCCGCCACGTGCGCCTGCCGGCACCCGCCGAGGACGCACTGGCGCGCGCATACGCGCTCGGCACGCTCAGCGCCCGGGGCCGGCACCGCGTGCTGCGCGTGGCGCGGACGATCGCCGATCTGCGGCGCCATGACGCGGTCACCAGCGACGACGTCCTGACGGCGCTGGGGCTTCGCCAGCGAGGGAGCGCGGAGTCCGCGCTGGCGGCGTGAGCGGATCCCACGCCTGCGAGCGCTGCCTGGCGCGATCCTGGCTGCTCGGCGCGCTCGCCGGCCATCTGGACGTCGTGCGCGGGCGGATCGTCGCGCTGCTCGGGCTGGGCTGCGATGAGCTGATCGCGGCGGTCGGCGGTCGGGAGCGATCACGGATCGCGCTCGAGCTGGAGCGCTTCGATCCCGCTCGGGCCCGGGCGGCCTGCACGGCCGCCGGACTGCAGCCGATCTGCGGCTGCGACGCCGCCTATCCGCGCTCGGTCGCCCAGCTTGACTCGCCACCAAGCGTGCTCTACGTCGGCGGCGGCCTGGAGCGCTTCCTGGCGGCATTGGCGGCCGAGCCGGTCGCGCTGGTCGGATCGCGCCGGGCGTCGCCGTACGGGGTGGAGGTGGCCCGGTCGCTGGGGCGCTCGCTCGGCGCCGCCGGGATCGCCGTGCTCTCAGGGATGGCAATGGGGGTCGACTCCGCGGCCCACGCCGGCGCGCTGGACGCCGGGGCCCTGACGGTGGCGGTCATGCCGGGCGGAGCCGAGCTGGCCTACCCGGCGTCGAGGCGCAGGCTGCACGCGCGAATCTGCGCGACGGGCGCCGTCGTCTCCGAGCTGGCTCCCGGCTGCCGTCCGCGGCGCTGGACATTCCTCGCCCGCAACCGGATCATCGCCGGTCTGAGCGCGATGACGGTGGTGATCGAGGCTCGGGGCGAGTCGGGTTCGCTGGTCACCGCCGCGGCCGCCCGTGAGCTCGGCCGACCCGTCGGGGCTGTTCCCGGCCGGATCACCTCGCCGCTGGCCGACGGTCCCAACCGGCTGCTGGCGGATGGCGCCGTGGTGATCAGGGGCCCGCAGGACGTGCTCGACACGCTCTACGGCGCCGGTGAGCGGACGATCACCGCGACGACCGTTGCACCGGACCTGCCGTCCGAGCTGCTGGCGCTGCTCGGCGAGATCGGGGACGGCAGGGACACCGTCGCGACCCTGGCCGGCGCGGGCTATGAATCAGACCACGCGCTGGCCGCGCTGGCGTCGCTGGAGCTGGCCGGCTACATCCGGCGTGAACCGGGCGGTCGGTTCACGATCATGCCGTGAGCCAACGCGCACCGCCACCAAGTGCTCCCCAACACAAATACCTCACTAAGCCAATAAGCTGATCCGCGCAAAGATGCGAGGGCAGACCCTCATCCCCGGCGACGCCGCGGTCGACGCCAAGTCCCGGATCCCGCGGGCGCTGGCGATCGCCGGCTCTGACTCCGGCGGCGGCGCCGGCATCCAGGCCGACCTGAAGGCGTTCGCGGTCTGCGGGGTCCACGGGATGACGGCGATCACCGCGCTGACGGCGCAGAACACCGTCGGCGTGACCGCGGTCCACGGCGTGCCGCCGGAGATGATCCTGGCGCAGGTCCGGGCGGTGCTGAGCGACATCGGGGTCGATGCCGTGAAGATCGGGATGCTCGGGACGGTGGTGGCGATCCGCGCGGTGGCGCAGGCGCTGGACGAGCTCGGGCCCGAGATCCCCGTCGTGCTCGATCCGGTGATGGTCGCCGAGTCCGGGGCCGTGCTGCTGGAGCCCGCGGCGCGCCGGGAGCTGGTGAGCGTGCTGCTCCCACGCGCGACGGTGATCACCCCCAACCTCCCCGAGGCGCGCGCGCTGCTCGCCAGTTACAGCTCAGGGGGGGCCGAGGGCGCCGGTGGCCGGCCGTCTGAGGGTGCCGGTGGCCGGCCGTCTGAGGGTGCCGGTGGCCAGCCGTCTGAGGGCGCCGAGATCGAAGAGCTCGCGCGACGGCTGCGTCGGCTCGGCCCGCAGGTGGTCGTGATCACCGGCGGCCACCGCCAACAGGCCACCGACCTGTTCTTTGACGGCTACAGCCTGATCGAGCTGCCGGGCGAGCGTCATCAGACCGGCGCCGCGCACGGATCGGGCTGCACCCACTCATCGGTCTTGGCGGCCCGCCTGGCCCACGGCGACACCCCGCTGCAGGCGGCGCAGGTGGCCAAACGGCTGGCGTCGCAGGCGGTCAGGGACGGGTTGCACGAGCTCGGCGCGGGCGCCGGACCCGTCGACGTGCTCGGCCTGCGCGCCGCAAACGCCGGTCCCGCGGGGCGCCTGGGGGGCCGGCAGGCGACGCGCGGCTGACCCGGCTCGGATGTCGTGGCGGCTTTGACATAATCACGCCGTGCGCTTCTTGAGGATGAAGCCGGGCCACGGCGAGGTGCTGATAACCGAGGGCGACGTTGAGCTCGCCGAGGATGAGCGGCGCCTGATTGAGGAGTTCCGCCGACAGCTCGACGCCGGTCTGTGGGCGGCGGTTCCCTTCAAGGACCCTCAGGGACGGCGCCACGCGCAGATGGTGCGCTCGTTTGACGATGTCCCCAGGGATGCCGACCGCGTGATCTTCTTTCCGCGGGCGGCGGGCGGCCGGTAGGCGGTCGCGGCCGGTGCTGCTGGCGCTCGCGGCAACCGCGCTGGTCGCCATCGCGCTGCTGTCAGAAGAGCTGCTGCCGCGGCTGGACGAAGCGTGGTCACGACACCGCGCGCGGCGCCGCCGCACGCCTGTGACTCCGTATGACCCGGGCCGGGAGCGACGGGCCGAGCAACGCGCCCGGATGCTGCTGCGCTCGTGCGTCAACGAAGAGGAATGGGCGATGTACCGCGAGCTCGGCTTCATCCGCGTTTGGGGCACCCAGGCGGACGGGCCCGCCCACGCCGGGGGAACCCGGGGGGCGCCGTACGCGTACCTGATCTATCCCCACCGCGCGATCGTCGCCTACCTCGCCCAGACACATCGGCTGCTCAACGAATACTGCGTCGCGTTCCCGGACGAGACCCGTCCGTACGGCAGCGCCCGCCTGCCCGACTCAGACGACATGCTGGCCAAGTGGATGGCGCTGACCGGCGACGAGCGCCGGCTGATCTCGACCGCCAACATGCACCTGCCCGGGCGCCAACTCGATCCCGCCCGGGTCAAGCGCGATCTGTGGCGCCTGGCGCAGTGGGAGCGCGCGCGGATGCGTGACGCCGCCCGCAACCCCACGTCCACCCCGCTCGACACGGCGGGCTGACCCCGCCACCGGCCCCGCCTGCGGGTTGCGGCCGGCTCGCCCGCCGTCGCCGCAACCGGGCCCCGCCCGCCGTCGCGGCCTGCGGGTTGCGGCCGGCTCGCCCGCCATCGCGACCTCCCGGCCGCTACAGTCCTGCCCGCGATGACCCCCTCCGGCTTCGACCTCAAGCACCGCAGCCGGGCGCTCACCGAGGGCCCCGAGCGGGCCGCTGCTCGCGCCTACCTGAAGGGGATCGGCTACGACGACGAGGCGCTGGCGCGCCCGATCGTCGCGGTCGCCAACACGTGGATCGAGACGATGCCGTGCAATTTCCACCTGCGCGCGCTCGGGGCGAAGGTCAAGGAGGGCATCCGGGCCGCCGGCGGGACGCCGATGGAGCTCAACACGATCGCCATCTCCGACGGGATCACGATGGGCACCGCGGGCATGAAGGCCTCGCTGGCCAGCCGCGAGGTGATCGCCGACTCGATCGAGCTCGTCTGCCAGGCCCACATGTTCGACGCCGTGGTCGCGCTGAGCGGATGCGACAAGACGATCCCGGCGACGGTGATGGCCCTGTGCCGGCTGAACGTGCCCAGCGTGATGCTCTACGGCGGGTCGATCATGCCCGGTCACTACCGGGGCGAGCGGGTCACGATCCAGGAGGTCTTTGAGGCGGTCGGGGCGCACGCCGCCGGGCGGATCACCGACGCGGAGCTGACCGCGCTCGAGGACGCCGCCTCGCCCGGCGCCGGAGCCTGCGGAGGGCAGTTCACGGCCAACACGATGGCGATGGCCTTTGAGGTGCTTGGCATTTCCCCAGCGGGCTTCTCGATGGTCCCGGCCACCCATCCGCGCAAGGCCGAGGTGGCCGCCGACGCCGGACGGCTGGTGATGGACGTGCTGGCCCGCGGCCTGCGTCCCAGCGACATCATCACCCGCGACAGCCTGGAGAACGCGATCGCCGGAATCGCCTGTAGCGGCGGGTCGACCAACGGCGTGCTGCACCTGCTGGCGATCGCCAGGGAGATGGGGCTCGAGCTGTCGATCGACGATTTTGACGCGATCAGCGAACGCACACCGCTGCTCTGCGACCTCAAGCCGAGCGGCCGGTACGTCGCGCCTGACCTCTACGAGGCGGGCGGGGTGCCGCTGGTGATGAAGCGGCTGTTGCAGGCCGGTCTGCTGCACGCCGATGCGATCACCGTCACCTCCCAGACCATCGGCGAGATCGCCCAGGCGGCCCAGGAGACCGAGGGCCAGCGCGTCGTGCGCCCGCTCGACGATCCGATCAACGAGAACGGCGGGCTGGCGATCCTGCACGGGAACCTGGCCCCGGAGGGCTGTGTGGTCAAGCTGACCGGCTACGAGCGGCGAAAGCAGACCGGACCCGCCCGGGTGTTCGAGTCAGAGGAGGAGGCGATGGCGGCCGTCACCTCGAGCTCGATTCAGCCGGGAGACGTGATGGTGATCCGCAACGAGGGCCCGGCCGGCGGGCCCGGCATGCGCGAGATGCTGGCGGTGACCGCCGCGCTGGTCGGCGAGGGGTTGGGCGGAGAGGTGGCGCTGATCACCGACGGGCGCTTCTCCGGGGCGACACGCGGGCTGATGGCCGGCCATGTGGCGCCCGAATCGATCCGTGGCGGCCCGATCGGGCTGGTGCGCGACGGCGACGAGATCACGCTCGACGTGACGGCACGCCGGCTGGACGTGGCGCTCTCCGACGAGGAGCTGGCGACGCGGGCAAAGGCATATCAGCCCCCTGTCCGGCCGTTTCCAGGGGTCGCGCTGGACAAGTACTCGCGGCTGGTCTCAAGCGCCGCCCAGGGCGCCGTCACCTGGTGACGCCAGGCGACGCTCTTTCCCAGATCCAATCAACAGGGCGTCGCCGGCCGGGCAGGCGGGGCTGCGGCGCGCCGGCAGGGCTGCCGCCGTGCTGGAGGCTACGCTGGCCAAGCCTGCACAAAAGCGCTGGCATCAGGCAGGAGATGAAACGCAGGTTGCAGAATAAGGCTGGGTCGGGTACCGGCTTGATCCAAGTTCGCGGGTCGCTAGCATTCTCAAGGGGTAATCAGCCGTGGCCAACGTCTCATATCTACGTCCGACGATCGGCGCACGCCGCTCGTTGAGTGGCGCCGGTGGCGCCGGTGGCGCTTCGCGTAGCGCCCGTCCCGGGCGCTACCTGATCGGCGGGGCGATGCTCTTGGTGGTCGCCGTGGTGGCGGTCGGCGCGCTGATCCTCGTGTCGGCGCGGGCCAGCCTGACCGGCGATCAGGACGCACTGGCCAAGGTCGGGATGCCGCTCGGCGGCGGCTCGATCCAGAGCGTGAGCGCCGTCACGGGGCCTCACAGCCGTCCGGTGCCGTTGCAGATCCGGGGCTCGCAGATCTGGCCCGAGCACCTGATCCCCGCCGACCAGACGCTGTCGATCCAGGTCGTGGTCAAGCGTCCGGGCTGGATCTCCTGGCTGGCCGGGAGCACGCAAACGCTGCACCTCTCGCTCACGACTCCGACCGCCAGCCTGCTCAGCCACTACCTGACAGTCCGGGCCGGAGCCCCGCTTCGTCTGCACTTCAAGGCGCCGATCCAGGCTTACGCATACGGTCCGGCCGGCCACCTCCAGCGCCACGTCCTGGCCGCACCGAGCAGCGTGGTCCCGCTGCCGCACAGCGCCGTGGCCGGCAGCATCTTCGTCTCGGCCGTCACCCGTTCCTGGGAGAGCTCGGGCGCGCGGCTGGTCAGCTGGTTCCCGGCCGGCGCGGCCGCGACCGCGGTCGCCGATCCGGCCCCAGGAACGCCGATCAAGCCCGGGACACCGATCATGCTCACGTTCTCCAAGCCGATCGCCAAGGCGCTGGGGGCCAACCGGCCGCCGGTCTCGCCGAACACCCAGGGCGTCTGGCACACGCTCAACAGCCACACGATCGTCTTCCGCCCCGAGGGCTACGGCTACGGGCTCGGCGCGAAGGTGGGGGTGGCGCTGCCCGCGGGCGTGGGACTGGTCGGCGGCCAGCGGAGCGGCTCCTCGGAGGTTGGCACCTGGACCGTTCCCGTCGGCTCGACGGTGCGACTGCATCAGATGCTCTCGCTGCTGGGCTACCTGCCGCTCACCTTCCACTACCACGGCTCAGGCGTCGGGCTCACGCTCGCCGACCAGGAGGCGGCGGCGATCGATCCGCCGGCCGGCCGGTTCTCCTGGACCTATCGCAACACACCGGGCGCACTGCGCAGCTTCTGGTCGCCGGGCGCCGCGGGCGTTATGACCCAGGGGGCGCTGATGGCGTTCGAGAACGACCACGGAATGCTCGCCGACGGCGTCGCCGGCCCCGCGGTCTGGAAGGCGCTGATCGCCGCCGTCATCGCCGGACATCGCTCCAGCTTCGGCTACACCTTCGTCTCGGTCAACGAGGGCTCGGAGACGCTGAACCTGTGGCACAACGGCAAGACCGAGCTGACCACGCCGGTCAACACCGGGATTGCCTCGGCGCCAACGGCCATCGGCACCTACCCGGTCTACGAGCACCTGTCGGTGACCACGATGAGCGGCACCAACCCCGACGGCAGCCACTACAGCGATCCGGGAATTCAATGGGTCAGCTACTTCAACGGCGGCGATGCGCTGCACGGCTTCACGCGCGCGCAATACGGCTTCCCGCAGAGCCTCGGCTGCGTCGAGATGCCCGTCCAAACGGCCGGACAGGTATTCCCGTACACACCGATCGGGACTCTGGTCCACGTCGCCTAGGGACCCCGGTTGTCAAGCAGTCGCGGTAGCCGTCGATGCACGCGGGCGGCATGGGGGGGCAAGAGGGCTGCTCGCGTTGGCGGCGAATAGGCGCCATGCCGATGCAAACCCTCAAGGCCCCTCCCGCGCCAAGCGGCGCACATCCCCCGCTCTCGGCGGCATGGGATGCCGCACTGCAGGCGTTCGATCGCGATCTGCGCCGCCGGGCGGTCGCGCCCAAGACCCGTCACGCGTATGCAATCGACACGTGCCAGTTCGCCCGTTGGGCCGACTCACGCGGGCTGCTGCCCGGCTCGATCGATGTCCGCGCGCTGCGCCGCTTCGCCGCCAGCCTCTCCCAACGCGGCCAGGCTCCATCCACCGTCGCCCGCAAGCTCGCCGCGCTGCGGGGATTGTTCCGCGCCCAGATCGAGCTCGGCGAGCGCTCGGAGAACCCGGCCGAGCTGCTGCGCTCCCCCAAGCGCGCCCAGCGTCTGCCGCGTGTGCTCAAGGCCGGCGAGGTTGCGGCCCTGCTTGACCGGATTCCCGCCACCACTCCGCTGTCGCTGCGCGACCGGGCACTGTTCGAGCTCGCTTACGCATCGGGCCTGCGGGCCGAGGAGCTGGTGTCGCTCGATCTGGAGTCGATCGACTTCGATTCCGAGCTGGTGCGGGTGGAGGGCAAAGGTGGCCGTACGCGCCTGGTCCCGGCTGGCGAGCATGCTCTGGCGGCGCTGCAACGCTACCTGGCCCAGGGCCGCCCGGCGCTGGCGCTGGGCGAGCAGCGCTCGTTGTTCTTGTCGAAGTCCGGTCGCCGTCTCAGTACTTCCGACGTCAGGCGACGGCTGCGGACGTGGGTCCGCCTTGCTGCCGGTCACGCGCCGGCCCTGGTCGATGCGCATCCGCACGCGCTGCGCCACTCGTTCGCCACTCACCTGCTCGACGGCGGAGCTGACTTGAGAGCGATTCAGGAGTTGCTTGGACACTCAAGCATCTCGACCACGCAGGTTTACACTCGGGTAGAGTCGGCCCGGCTTCGGTCAGCCTATGCACGAGCTCATCCGCGCGCATAACGCCACACACAGGGGTAAAACTGGAAACCAACGTCAAAGCGATCGAGCTCCACGAACTGTGGAGGCGATACAAGGCCTCCGGTGACGAACGTGCCCGTGAGCGCCTAGTCGTCGCCTACTCGCCATTGGTGAAATATGTGGCCGGCCGGATGGGCTCGGGGTTGCCGGCACACGTCGAAGAAGCCGATCTGATCTCGTACGGACTCGGGGGTCTGATCTCCGCGATCGAACGGTTCGATCTCTCCCGGGAGATCAAGTTCGAGACCTACGCGATCACCCGCATCCGCGGGGCGATCATCGACGAACTGCGCACGCTGGACTGGGTCCCGCGCTCGGTCCGCGCCCGAGCGCGCGAATTCGAGCGCGTCAACATGAAGCTTGAGGCGCGCTTCCAGCGCGCGCCGACCGACGAGGAGATGGCCACCGAGCTGGCGATCACCGTGGCCGACTTCCAGGACGCGCTGGTGCAGATCTCCAACTCCACGATCGTCGCGCTCGACGAGCTGTGGCACGTGTCCGATTCCAGCGGCGATACGGTATCGCTGCTCGACACGCTGCCCGATCGCGGCGCTCCCGATCCGCAGATGCTGGTCGACCAGAACGAGCTGCGTGACCGGATCGCCGACGCGATCGCCGCGCTGCCCGAACGCGAGAAACTGGTCGTGGCCCTGTACTACTACGAGAACCTGACGCTGCGGGAGATCGGCGAGGTGCTCGGCGTGACCGAGTCACGCGTCTCCCAGCTGCACACCAAGGCGGTGCTGCGGCTGCGCTCCAAGCTCGGCACCGAACTGGACTGAGTTCGCCGCCGCGATGGCGCATGCGGCCGATCGGTCGGCTCCGCAGCGCCGGTGGGCGAGGAAGTTGTAAGGTCGCATTTTCCGCCTGCGCGAGAGAGGAGACCTGGCATGCACAAGGCCGCGGATCGAATCCGCAACGTAGCCCTCGTCGGCCACCGCGGTAGTGGCAAGACCTCACTGCACGAGGCGCTGCTGTTCGGAGCCGGAGTGGTCAACCGGCTCGGATCGGTGGTCGACGGCAGCACCACGTCGGACTCAGACCCCGACGAGAAGGCGCGCCAGATGTCGATCTCGGCGGCGCTGAGCTCGTTCGAGTGGCAGGAGCGCAAGGTCAACCTGCTCGACACCCCGGGTGACTCCAGCTTCGTCGCCGACGCGCTGGGGGCCCTGCGCGTGTGTGAGTCGGCCGTCTTCGTGGTCAACGGGGTGATGGGCGTCGAAGTCCACACCGCCCGGCTGTGGCAGCGCGCCGCGGAGCTGGACCTGGCCCGGCTGGTGTTCGTCAACATGCTCGACCGCGAGCGCGCCGACTTCTTCCGCACGCTGGAATCGCTGAAGTCGGCCTTCGGTCAGCACGTCGTGGCGACCGAGATCCCGATCGGATCCGAGCAAGAGGTATCCGGCTTGATCGACCTGGTCGACATGAAGGCCTACCGCTACGCAGGAACGGCCCGCGACAACTGTGCCGAGATCGCGATCCCGGGCGAGTTGCAGGCCCAGGCCGAGGAGTACCGCGAGAAGCTGATGGACGAGGTCTCAGAGACCTCCGACACGCTGATGGAGCGCTACCTGGAGGGCGAGGAGATCTCCCACGAGGAGATCGTCGCGGCGCTCAAGGAGGGGACCAACCACGGTGCCATCTTCCCCGTCACCTGCGGGGTGGCGACGCGCAACATCGGGACCAACCGACTGCTGGACGCGATCGTCGAGGATCTTCCCTCGCCGGTCAAGCACGGCGGATTGCCCGTCGGCGAGGTCACGCTCGACCCGGTGGAGGACAAGGAGCTGTTCGCCTACGTGTTCAAGACCCGGGCCGACCCGTTCGCTGGGCGGATCAACCTGTTCCGCGTCTACCAGGGTGTCCTCGCCCAGGACTCCCAGGTGCTCAACACCCGCACCCACAACAAGGAGCGCGTCGGCCAGCTGGTGACCTTCGAAGGCAGCCAGACCGGTCATACGCACGAGTTCGGTCCCGGCGACATCGGCGCGGTGGCCAAGCTCAAGGAGACCAGGGCCGGAGACTGGCTGGCCAGCCGCGACGAGCCGATCGAGATGCCCAGCATCAAGCTCCCGGCTCCCGTGATGGCGTTCGCGATCGAGCCCAAGAGCAAGGGCGACGAGGACAAGGTCTTCACCGCCCTGCGGCGACTGCAGGAAGAGGACCCGACGATCGACCTGCACCGTGACCAGCAGACCGGCGAGCAGATCGTGGCCGGGCTCTCGCAGGTCCACGTCGAGGTGATCGTCGAGCGGCTGAGATCGCGCTTCGGCGCCGAGGTCAACCTCAAGCCTCCTCGCGTGCCTTACCAGGAGACGATCCGCAAGGCCGCCAAGGCGCACGGTCGCCATAAGAAGCAGACCGGTGGGCGCGGCCAGTTCGGCGACTGCCACATCGAGATCGAGCCGCTCGAGCCCGGCAGCGGTTTCGAGTTCGTAAACGCGATCAAGGGCGGCGTCATTCCCACCGGGTTCATCCCGGCGGTCGAGAAGGGCGTGATCGAGGCCATGGGGGAGGGCGCGGTCGCCGGCTACCCGGTCAAGGACGTCCGCGTGCGGCTCTACGACGGCTCCTACCACACGGTGGACTCATCCGAGATGGCGTTCAAGGTCGCGGGTTCGCTGGCCATGCGCCAGGCCCTGGAGCAGGCGGCTCCGGTGCTGCTCGAGCCGATCATGCTGGTCACTGTCAACGCGCCCGAGGACACCGTGGGTGACGTGATCGGTGACCTGAACTCGCGCCGCGGGCGGCCGCTGGGAATGGAACTGGTCGGTGCCGGGATGACCGAGATCAAGGCTGAGTCGCCGATGGCCGAGATGCTCACCTATGCGCCGGATCTGCGCTCCATCACCGGTGGCCAGGGTGAGTTCACGATGGAGTTCCTCCGCTATGATGAGGTTCCGGGACATCTTGCAAGTAAAGTTGTCGACGAAGCCCGGGCCGAGCGCGAGGCCGTCAAGGCGTAGTACGCTCGCACGGTGAGCGCCAGAGCGATCAGACCGTCGGCCGCGCACTCGGCCTGTGACGTGTGTGGACGCACCCTGCTGCGCGGCGAGCACGCTGAGGTGTACGTGAGCGGCGGCTCGCGGCGTTCGGTGTGCGAGCTGTGCACCTCGCGCGCCGTCCAGGGCGGCTGGGTGCGCGAAGGCACCGTTCCCGACTACGACGCCCACGACTCGCGGGTCGATCGGCGCCGCACCCTGTTCGGGCGGCTGCGCCCCCGGCGTGAGCCGATGTCGGGCTCCGAGCCGGCGCCGGGGCGCGCCGATGAGACCGGCCGCCCGGAGTACGCAGAGCGGTCAGAGCCAGTGGACCGGTCAGAGCGCGCGGAGCGGTCAGAGCGGATCGCCCCGGTGCGAGCCGAGCCGGCGCGGGCCGACGCTGGACGGCCGCGTGAGCCCCGTAACGTTCGAGCAGTCCCCACCAGCGTCGAGCATAAGGTCGCCTCGGCCGTGTCGCTGTTCAACGCCGCCGAGCATCCGCGGACCGTCGCGGGCATCGGCCGCTCGCTGGGCATCCCCGAGGTCTCCGTGCACCCCTCCAGCGTGCAACCCAGCGTCGTCAACCTGATCGTCGCCTGGGAGCTGTGCTGGTATCGCTACGAGGTCGATCTATCCGACGAGGTGCCGACCGTGCGGGTCGGCGGACAGGGCTATGAGCTCGACGAGCTCACCGCCGAGGAGCGCCAGATCAACGCCATCGCCGACGAGTACGGGACGGTTTGCCTTGGCAGCTGACCGCCGCTCAGTGCCGTGATTCAGAAACTGCTGTCGGGATTTCAGATCACGACACTGGACGAACGTTCTATGGCGCGTCATCACGGGCGTCGAATAGCATCCTTGACGTGATCTACTGCGTCGTGCCTGAGGCACTAGCCGGAGAGCTGCTGGAGAAGCTGACGAGTTACTACGCCGAGGACCTCAACGTCTCGGTGATCGTCGACCGCCGCCGGTCCTCGCGGCGCGAGCGCAGCTCGTCGGGCGGCGGTAAGCGGGAGGTCCGCGATCGGCGTCGTCCCCGCGTCACCGGCGAGCTTCCCGAGCTAGCCACCGATTGAGCCCGGCGGGCTCGATCTCCGCCCCGACGCTCGTCGTCCACGTCGACGGTGGTGCCCGGGGCAATCCCGGTCCCGCCGCGATCGGAGTGGTCGTCTCCGATCCCGAAGGCGCGGTGCTCGACGAGCACGCCGAGCGAATCGGCGTCGCCACCAACAATGTGGCGGAATATCGCGCGGTGCTGGCCGGACTGCAGCGCGCGGCGGCGCTCGGGGCCAGAGAGGTGCAGATCGTCAACGACTCAGAGCTCGTCGCCCGTCAGCTGACCGGCGTCTACAAGGTGAAGCACCCTTCGATGAAGCCGCTCTTCCTGGAGGCGATCTCGGCGCTGCGCGACTTTGACGCCTGGCAGATCCGCAGCGTGCCGCGAGCCCAGAACGCCCGCGCGGACGCGCTGGTCAACGAGGCGCTCGACGGCGTGCGCTGAGGTCACACAGGCCGGATCGCTAACCTTGGGGCTGTGACCGATGCCCTGATCGAGCTGAGCGCTCGACTGCACGAGACGGCCGCGCGGTTGCGGACCGGAGAGCTCGCCCCTGACGCTGCCCTGGCGCTGATCGAGGAGTGCGCGCGGCTGGCCTCCGAAGCCAGCTCACAGGTGGATGAGCGGGCCCGCGCGGCGCTAGAGCCGCTGCCGGATCTTCCCGGTCAGCTTCCGCTGCCGGCGGCGTAGTGGCTGCGGCCTCGACCTACCGTCCGGCCTATCCGGAGCACTTGCGTGTCGACGTCGAGCGCTACCTGGAGTCGCTGGCGTTCTCGAGCGAGGCCGCATCGGCGGGCCTGGAGGAGGCGATGCGCTACTCGCTGCTGGCCGGCGGCAAGCGGATCCGTCCCGTGCTCGCCCTGGCGACCGCGGATGCGCTGCGGCGCGATCCCGCCTCGGTGCTGCCGCTGGCGGCGGCGATCGAGCTGATCCACACGTATTCGCTGATCCACGATGATCTTCCGGCCATGGACGACGACGACCTGCGTCGCGGCCGTCCGACGTGCCATCGGGCGTTCGGCGAGGACGTGGCGATCCTGGCCGGCGACGGGCTGTACGCCGAGGCGTTCAGGCATCTGCTCTCAGAGCAGCGCGGCGATCCGGCCAACGTGCTGGTGGCCGCGCGCGAGCTGGCGGCGGCCACCGGCGTGCAGGGCATGGTCGGCGGCCAGTATCTGGACGTGGCCGGCACCGCGCCGCCGGGGCCCGACGGGCTGCGCCGTCTGCACGAGCTCAAGACGGGAAGGCTGATCGGGGCGAGCATCGAATGCGTGCTGCTGCTGGCCGGCGTCGACCAACAAGACACTATTCTTCCTTTCCGTGCATTTGCCAGCGAGCTGGGCGTCCTGTTTCAGATCGTCGACGACATTCTCGACGTCACCGGATCACCGGAGACGCTGGGCAAGCAGCAGGGCAGCGACGAGCGGCTGGGGAAGCGAACCTACGTGACGGAGTTCGGTCTGGCGGGAGCCCGCAAGCTGGCCGATGAGTCGCACTCGCGAGCCCGGAGCGCGCTGCACCAGGCGGCGCCGGTCGGAGCCGCGGAACTGGAGCAGATCACAGATTTCATCGCGACCCGGAGCTACTGATGTCAGACATCCTGCAACGCATCGAGAAGCCCCAGGACCTACATGGCCTCAGCGACGAGGAGCTACAGCAGGTCGCCGGTGAGGTGCGAGAGCACATCATCACGACGGTGGGGGAGATCGGCGGTCATTTCGGCGCCAACCTCGGCACCTGTGAGATCGCCGTGGCCCTGCATTCGCTGCTGGATTCCCCGCGGGACAAGATCCTCTGGGACGTCGGCCATCAGGCCTACCCCCACAAGATCCTCACCGGCCGCCGCGACCAGCTGCCGACGATCCGAAAGTACCACGGCCTGGCTCCGTTCTGCTCGATCACTGAGTCAGAGCACGACATCATGGGCGCCGGCCACGCCTCCACGGCGATCGGCTACGCAGTCGGGATCAAGGAGGCCATGCGCCGCGGGCACGGCGAGGACGGGCACGTGGTCGCCGTGGTCGGCGACGGCGCGCTGACCGGCGGAGTCGCCTTCGAGGCGGTTCACCAAGCCGGTGGGGAGGGCACGCCGATCGTCGTCGTGCTCAACGACAACGGCATGTCGATCGCCCCCAACGTCGGCGCGATGTCGCGCTACTTCAATCGCGTCCGGCTGAATCCCAAGCTGTGGCACGCGCGCGAGGGCGTCGAGGGAGGCCTGACCAAGCTGCCCGTCGGGATCGGAGCCGCGTTCGAGCGCCTGGGCCCGCATTTCAAGGAATCGATCAAGGCCTTCTGGGCTCCCGGTCTGTGGTGGGAGGAGCTCGACTTCGCCTACATGGGCGTGGTCGACGGCCACGACATCCGTGCGCTGCGCCGCGCCCTGCGTGAGGCGCTGGCTGCCGAGCGGCCGGTGGTCGTGCACTGCGCGACCGTCAAAGGAAAGGGCTTTGCCCCCGCCGAGGAGGGTGGCCTGGAGGGCATGGAGCTGTGGCACGCCGCCAAGCCCAAGTCGATCGCCAACGGCGCTCCGGCCGCCAAGGCCCGCCGGCCGACCGGCGCCAAGCCGGCTCCGCCGGCCTATACGCAGGTGTTCGGCGAGGCGCTGGTGCGGGAGTGCCGGCACGACGACCGCGTGATCGGGATCACCGCCGCGATGAACTCGGGCACCGGCCTGAACCTCCTCCAGCGCGAGCTGCCCGACCGCTACTACGACGTGGGCATCGCCGAGCAGCAGGCGGTGCTGTTCGCCGCCGGTCTGGCGCTCCAGGGCTGCAAACCCGTCGCGGCGATCTACTCCACCTTCCTGCAGCGCGCTTATGACCAGATCGTGCACGACGTCTGCCTGCAGAAGCTCGACGTGGTGTTCGCGATGGACCGGGCCGGGCTGGTCGGCGAGGACGGGCCGACCCATCACGGCGCGTTCGACATCGCCTACCTGCGCTGCCTGCCGAACATCGTGCTGATGGCCCCGCGCGACGAGGCGATGCTCGTGCACATGCTCCATACCGCGCTGGCCTACGACGGGCCGGTCGCGCTGCGCTACCCCCGCGGCGAGGGCATCGGCGTGCCGTTGCCCGCCAGTCCGCAGACGCTCGAGGTCGGCACCGGCGAGATCCTGCGCGAGGCGCGTGCCGCTAACGGCCGCGCCGCTCGCGTTGCCCTGCTCGGCTACGGCACCGGCGTCGGCAAGGCGCTGGAGGCAGCCGAGATCCTCTCAGAGAACGGGATCGAGGCCACCGTCGCCGACGCCCGGTTCGCCAAGCCGATCGACGCCGGGCTGGCGGCCCAGCTCGCCGCCGAGCACGAGCTGCTGGTCACCGTCGAGGAGGGCGTGCTGGCCGGCGGATTCGGCTCAGCCGTGTGGGAAACGCTTTCCGACGCGGGGCTGGCGCCGCGAATCCTGCGCGTCGGCCTCCCCGACCGTTACGTCACCCACGGCGCCCCGGCGATGCTCCACGAGGAGGTCGGATTCACCGGCGCCCGGATCGCCGAGCGGATCGAGGCGGCGGTTGCGCAGCGCAGCGGAGTGACCAGCGGCTGAGCGAGCCCTACGCGGCAGCTGGGCTTGACCGTCACGGCCGCCTTCTGGGTCTGAGCTTCAGGCTCCGAGGCTCCGGGCCCCGGAGCCGTGGGCCCACTCCACCCCCACTTCCGGTCGGGCTGAATACTTTCGCTCGCGCCGTCGTGTGACTGTGAGGTCGATCACGTACCGTTCCGCATCATCATGAAGCGCATCCGGCTAGACAGCCTGCTCTCGCAGCGGGGTATGTTCGACTCGCGCAGCCGCGCCGCCGCGTCGGTGCTCGCCGGCGAGGTGCTGCTGCTCCCGGGTCGGCACCGGGCCGAGAAGCCCGGTCAGCTGGTGCCCGAGGACGTCGAGCTGGAGCTGAGCCGCGGTCCGGCGTTCGTGTCGCGCGGGGGCATCAAGCTGGCCAACGCGCTGGACGCGCTGGCGCTGGACGTAGGCGGCCGCCGCGCGCTGGACGTGGGTGCCTCGACGGGCGGCTTCACCGACTGTTTGCTGCAGCGCGGCGCTCACCACGTCGTCGCGCTTGACGTCGCCTACGGGCAGCTCGCCTGGAAACTGCGATCCGATCCGCGGGTGACCGTCCTCGAACGCCATAACGCCCGCGCGCTCGATCGCGCCGAGCTTCCCTACGCGCCCGATCTGATCGTGGTCGACGTCTCGTTCATCTCGCTGGCCAAGGTGCTGCCCGCGGCGCTGGCCTGCGCGGAGCACAGCTTCGACTGCCTGGCGTTGATCAAGCCGCAGTTCGAGGTCGGGCGCGCGAAGGTGGGCAAGGGCGGGGTGGTGCGCGATCCGCAGCTGCGCCGCGCCGCGCTGATCGACGTCGGCGCGGCAGCGCGGGAGCTGGGCGCGACGGTGGTCGGCTACGCGAGCTCGGGTCTCCCGGGCCCGAAGGGCAACCTGGAGACGTTCGTGTGGCTGGCCGAAGGCCAGCGGGAGGGAATCGGCGATCTGGAGCCGGCGGCGCGCGAGGTCGAGCCGTGAACCGGGTCCGGATCGCGACCGTCCTCACGCACCGGCGCCCGGCCGACACCGGCCCGGCGCTCAGCGTGCTGATCGAGCTCGCCCAGGCCGCCGGCGCCGTGCTGAGGTTCGATTCCGAGGAGACCCAGAAGCACCAGTTGCGGCCGGGCCCGGCCGTGGAGCTCGACGCCCCGATCGATCCGAATGTGGAGATCTGCTTCGCGCTCGGCGGCGACGGCACGATCCTCAACGCCCTGCGGGTCTACGCCGGTACCGGCGTGCCCGTGTTCGGGATCAACTTCGGTGAGATCGGGTTCCTCTCCACGGTTCCCCGGGAGGAGGCGAGGTCCGGCTTCAAACGGGCCTTCGACGGCGAGTTCGAGGTGCTCTCGCTGCCGGGACTGAGGGTCTCCGGCGAACGTGGCCACTGGCTGGCGATCAACGACGTCTCGATGCACCGTCAGCCGGGCAAGCGGGTCGCCGATCTGGAATACGCGGTCGGATCCCACGAGGTGGGGCGGGTGCGGTGCGACGGCCTCGTGGTCGCCACCCCGGCGGGCTCGACGGGCTACAACCTGGCCAACGGCGGCCCGGTGATGGCCTGGGGGGTGCACGGCTTCGTGGTCTCGTTCATCGCCCCTCACTCCCTCACCGCACGGGCGCTGGTGGTGGCGCCCGGAGACGTCGTCTCGGTGCACAACCGCTCGCGTGAGGAGCCCGTCGACGTCACCGTGGACGGCCGGCCGGTGTGCGTGCTGGCGCCCGCCGAACGGCTGGAGGCGAGCTTCGTCAACAATCAGGGTACACTGGCCCAGGTCGCCGGCGCCACCTTCTACCAGCGCCTGCGAGAGACCTTCGGGCGCCTGGCGACGCCCCTCTGATTCGTCCGCGCGGTCGGCGGGGCGGGGCGGATCCGTCAGGACCGCGTGGTAGACCGTGATGCATGCTGCATGAGCTGCGAGTCGAGAACCTGCTGCTGATGGAGCGCGCCGAGCTGGAGCTGGCGCCAGGCCTGAACATCCTCACCGGGGAGACGGGCGCCGGCAAGACGCTGCTCGCCCACGCGCTCGACCTGCTGCTCGGCGGCCGAGCACGCCGCGGAATCGTGCGCCGGGGCGCGTCTGAGGCCTACGTCGAGGGGGTGTTCGCACTGCCGCCCTCGCTGCGCGGCCGCGACGATCTACCGACCGACGCGGAGGAGATCGTGCTCGCGCGCCGTGTCTGGCCCGACGGGCGCACCCGGGCGTATGTCTGCGGGCGTTCGGCGACGCTCGCCGATCTGCAGGAGCTGGGGGGACAGCTGATCTCGTTCTACGGGCAGCACGAGCACCGCAAGCTGATGCTCTCGGCCGCCCAGCTGGACGTCCTAGACGCCTACTGCGGCGCGGCCGCGCTGAAGCTCAGGACGCGCATCGGAGCCTCCCACGAGCACGTCCGGGGCCTGTCGGAGCGCGTCGCCGAGCTCGGACGGCTCGCCGGGGCCCAGGACCGCGAGCTTGACCTGCTGGCATTCGAGCTTGAGGAGATCGAGAGCGTCGCCCCCAGCGAGGAGGAGCAATCGGCGCTGGAGTCAGAGCGCGAGCGGCTGCGCCATCTCGACGCGCTCGCCGCCGCGGCGGCCGGCGGGGCCGAGGCGATCACGCCGGAGGCCGGCTCAGGGGTGTCGGATCTGCTCGCGCGGGCCGCCCAGCTACTCGAGCCGGCGGCCGGCATCGACCCGGCGCTGGCCGTGCTCAGCGAGCGATTTCAGGCGCTTCGCTACGAGGCCGAGGACCTCGGCGCGGAGCTGCGCGCCTACGCGCTGGGGATCGAGGAGTCGCCGGGACGTCTGGAGGAGGTGGAGGAGCGCCTGGCGGTGTTCGCCCGCCTGCAGCGCAAGCACGGCGGCACGATCGCGGACGTCCTCGCCCACGCTCAGCGCTGCCGCGCTCGGCGCGAGGACCTGCAACGAGCCGATGTAGCGCTGGAGCAGGCCCAGGCCGAGCTGGGGGCCGGCGCCGCGGAGCTCGAGCAGCTCGCGGGAGCACTCACGGCCAAGCGCCGCCAGGCTGCCCCCAAGCTCGCCGCGGCCGTCCGCCAGCGCCTGCGGGAGCTGGCGATGCCCGATGCCCAGTTCGAGGTGGAGCTGAGACCCCGGCCCGACGGCTGCGGGCCACGCGGAGCCGACACGGTCGAGCTGATGATCGGACCCAATGCGGGCGTCGCGCCCGGTCCGCTGCGCGAGGTGGCCTCGGGCGGCGAGCTCTCACGCGTGATGCTCGCGGTGCTGAGCGTCGCCCACAGTGCGGGGCGCGAGCAGCGCGCTCCCGGCTCGCTGCTCGTGTTCGACGAGATCGACGCCGGGATCGGCGGTCACACCGCGCGCGCGGTGGGCGAGCACCTCCGGGACTTGGCCGGCGGCCGCCAGGTGCTGTGCATCACCCATCTGCCGCAGGTCGCGGCGCTGGCCGCCCGGCACTTCACGATCGCCAAGGACAGCAGGGCCTCGCCGGCCACGACGACGGTCACCGCGCTCGGCGGCGATCAGGTCGTCGGCGAGCTGGTACGGATGCTCGGAGCCGGCGAGGGAGACCGCGCCGCCAGCCAGCACGCCCGTCAGCTGCTGCGCGTGGCCTGAGCCTGCGCGGCGCGGGCGTGCGCCGCCGTCCGCTGTGCCCGCTACCTTCAAACGCGACGTTAGAATCAGCGACAAGGATCGATTGATGGCCCAACGCGAAACACGCTTCATCTTTATCACCGGCGGGGTTGTCTCCTCGCTGGGCAAGGGCATTGCCGCAGCATCGATCGGGCGCCTGCTGGTCGCCCGTGGGCTGAAGGTCCAGCTGCAGAAGTTCGATCCGTACATCAACGTCGATCCCGGGACGATGTCGCCCTACCAGCACGGCGAGGTGTTCGTGACCGAGGACGGCGCCGAGACCGACCTCGACCTGGGCCACTACGAGCGCTTCACCGACGCGAACACCAGCCGCGCGTCCAACGTGACCGCCGGCGGGATCTACAACACGGTCATCCGCCGCGAGCGGCGGGGCGACTACCTCGGCGCCACCGTCCAGGTCGTGCCCCACATCACCGACGAGATCAAGCAGCGGATCCGCCTGATGGCCGACTCCAGCGACGTCGACTTCGTGATCACCGAGATCGGCGGCACGGTCGGCGATATCGAGTCGCTGCCGTTTCTGGAGGCGATCCGCCAGTTCCCCGTCGATGTCGGCCGGCGGCGGTGCATGTTCATCCACCTGACGCTGGTTCCCTACATCGGCCACGCCGGCGAGCTCAAGACCAAGCCCACCCAGCACTCGGTCAACGAGCTGCGGCGGATCGGTATCGCGCCCGACATGGTCGTGTGCCGCTCGGAATCCGTCATCTCGGGCGAGATTCGCCGCAAGATCGCCCTGTTCGCCAGTCTCCCGGTCGAGGCCGTCGTATCGGCCTACGACGTATCCGACATCTATCGCGTGCCGCTCGTGTTCCGCGACGAGGGCGTCGACGACTACGTCCTGCGCGAGCATTTCGGCCTGCAGGCGGCCGAGCCCGACGTCAGCGGCTGGGAGGCGATCACGATGCGCGCCGAGCAGGCCGATCGCCAGGTGCGGATCGCGCTGGTGGGCAAGTACGTCAAGCTCGCGGACGCCTACCTGTCGGTGGTCGAGGCCCTCAGACACGCCGGGGTGCATCACGGCGCGAAGGTCGAGGTTGACTGGATCGACTCCGAGACCGTCGCCGACGCCGACGTCCACGAACGGCTCGCCCAGGCCGACGGGATTCTGATCCCCGGCGGATTCGGAGGGCGCGGCTGGGAGGGCAAGATCCGCGCGGCTCAGATCGCGCGCGAAGATCAGATCCCCTACCTGGGCATCTGCCTGGGGATGCACGTCGCGGTCAGTGAGTTCGCGCGCCACGTCGCCGGGATGGACGGGGCCAACTCGACCGAGATGGATCTCGAGACGCCCTATCCGGTCATCGACCTGCTGCCCGAGCAGAAGGAGATCGCCGACATGGGCGGGACCATGCGCCTCGGGGCCGACCCGGTCAAGCTGCACGATCAGACGCGCATCCGCCGGCTCTACGGCGAGGCAGTGGTCTACGAGCGCCACCGCCACCGCTACGAGGTCAACAACCATCTGCGAACGGCGCTGGAGTCCGCCGGGCTGATCTACTCGGGCACTTCACCCGACGACCGGCTCGTGGAGGCGATCGAACTGCCCGCCGAGCAGCACCCGTTTTTCGTGGCCTCCCAGTACCACCCGGAGTTCAAGTCGCGTCCTGAGCGGCCGGCGCCGCTGTTTCGTGAGTTCGTGGGCGCCGCGCTGGAGCAGGCGCAGTCGTCGGGGCGCCAGTCTGACAGGACCCCCACGACTCAAGACCAGCGCGAAGTCGGCGTCTCGCCCGGCGCCGGGTCGTGAGGCAGGCCAGCGCCGCCGAACGCGAGCAGTTGCACGGGACGTTCGCGGCGCTGTGCGCGATCGAGAGCCCCTCGGGGGACGAGCGGGCGTGCGCTGACTGGGTGACCGCCCGGCTACGTGAGCTCGGCCTCGATGTCGACGAGGACGGCTGCGGCGCCGCCGCCGGCTCCAACGCCGGCAACCTGCTGGCTCGGATCCCCGGCCAGAGCCAGGACAGCATCCTGCTCTGCGCGCACCTGGACACGGTGCCGCCCACCGCGCCGATCGAGCCGGTGATCCGCGAGGGCGGCTGGACCAACGCCAACGACGGCATCCTCGGCGCCGACAACAAGTCCGCGGTGGCGGTCATCCTGGAGCTGGCCCGGCGGCTGACCGCGGCCTCAGAGCCCCCGCCGATCGGGCTCGAGCTGCTGTTCACCGTCTGTGAGGAGGTGTCGCTGCGCGGGTCGGCGGAGTTCGACGCCGGGCGCCTGCGCAGCCGCTTCGGCTACGTGTTCGATCACGCCACGCCGATCGGCGGCATCGTCTTCGCTTCGCCCACCCATCACCGGATCGTCGCCGAGTTCGCCGGGCGCGCCGCGCACGCCGGCGTCCGGCCTGAGGAGGGACGCAGCGCGATCGCCGCCGCGGCCCGGGCCATCGCCGTGATGCGACTGGGGCGGATCGACCCGGAAACGACCGCGAACGTCGGCACGATCAGCGGCGGTACCGCGACCAACGTAGTCCCTGAGCGCTGCACGATCGTCGCCGAGGTGCGAAGCCTCGACGAGACCAAGGCCGAGCAGTTGGCGACCGAGATGATCGACCACCTTCACGACGCGGCCAATACCGCCGAGTGCGATCTCGATCTGACCGTCAAGCGGATGTTCAAGGGCTACCGCACCCGAGCGCGCGCGCCCCAGGTCGTGCTGGCCGAGACGGCGCTGCGGGCGTGCGGATACGAGCCTCAGCAAATCCTCACCGGCGGGGCCTCGGACGCCAACTCCTTCGAGGCCGCGGGCTTTCCGTGCACCAACCTCGCCGATGGCACCCAGCACAACCACGAGCCGACCGAGCGGATCAGCGTCGACGCGCTGGAGGGCATGCTCGAGGTGGCGATCGCGCTGGTGCGCGAGGCCGGCCGTGAAGCGACGGAGACCCCAGCATGAGCGAGTTCGAGCGCCTGTCAGAGCAGACCACGTGGGAGGGCAAGATCATCCGGGTCGGCGTCGAGACCTTCCGCCACGCCGACGGCGAGCAGGTGACCCGGGAGAAGGTCTGGCATCCCGGCGCGGTCGGGATCCTCGCCGTCGACTCCACCCATGTCTGGCTGACCCGCCAGCCACGGGAGGCGGTGGACGACGCCGCGTCGCTGGAGATCCCGGCGGGCAAGCTCGACGTGCCGGGCGAGCCGCCGCTTGACACCGCCAAGCGCGAGCTCGCCGAGGAGATCGGCAAGCGCGCGGAGCGCTGGCGGGAGATCGAGACCTTCCACACCAGCCCGGGCTTCAGCGACGAGCGCGTCTGGCTTTATCTGGCCACCGAGCTATCGGACGAGCTCGTCGAATCGGAGGAGAACGAACGGATCGAGATCGTGGCCTGGGAGCTTGAACGACTCGATCAGGCGATCGCCGAGTGCGAGGACTCAAAATCCCTGATCGCGCTGTTGTGGCTGGCGCTCGCGCTCGCGCGCGGCGAGCTGGCGTCCGACCGCGGCGAGCATCGCCGGTAGCCGCGCCCGAGCGCAGGACACCACCCGGCGCCCGCGAATACGGCAGACAATGGGAACCGCGCAAGCCACCACCGGCGCACGCCGCCTGACCGACCTCACGCTCGACTTCCTCGGCTCGCTCGAGCTCGAGCGGGGCCTGTCGCGCAACACGCTTGAGGCCTACGGCTCCGACCTGCACCAGTACGGCGAGTTTCTCACGCGCCACGGCCTTGACCCGCTGCTGGTCGGGCCGATCGACCTGGCCAACTTCGTCTCCGAGCTCGCGACCGGCCGTGAGGGCAAGGCCGCGGTCGGGCCCGCGACCCTGCAGCGCAAGATCGCCTGCCTGCGCTCGTTCTACCGCCATCTGCGCCGCGAGCAGGTCATCGATCACGATCCGACCTCCGAGCTGCGTCCGCCGCGCTCCCCGGGCCGGCTTCCAAAGGTGCTCAGCCGCGACGAGGTCAACCGGCTGCTGGCCCAGCCCAGCGGCACCTCACCAGCGGCGCTGCGCGACCGCGCGCTGCTGGAGACGATGTACGCGTGCGGCCTGCGGGCCTCGGAGGCGATCGGCCTGAAGCTCTCAGAGCTCGACCTGGAGGCGGGCATCCTGCGCGCGCGCGGCAAGGGATCCAAGGAGCGGCTGGTCCCGGTCGGCAGCAAGGCGATCTCCAGCTTGGGCGAGTACCTGGACAAGGCCCGGCCCCGGCTCGTCGGCCTGGGAGACGAGCCGCGCGTGTTCGTCAACCTGCGCGGTGTCGGACTTTCCCGCCAGGGGCTCTACAAGATCGTTCAGCGCCACGCACGCTCGGCCGGGCTCGAGCGCCGGATGAGCCCGCACACGCTGCGCCACACCTTCGCCACGCATCTGCTGGCGGGCGGCTGTGACCTGCGCTCGCTGCAGGAGATGCTGGGGCACGCCGACGTCGGCACCACCCAGATCTACACCCACCTGTCCACCGAGCGCCTGCGCGACGTTTACTTCGACGCCCACCCGCGCGCCCAGATCGACCGCTCCACAGACATCACCCCCCCCCGAGAACGACTAAGGGCCCGTCAAGGACCCTGATCGACTGGCGTCGGGCACGGCTGCCAGAATCGTCCCGTGCCCTCAGGCGGCGAACAGCAACGCAAGCGGGCGTTCGTCGTGGTGCTCGACGCGTGCGGCGCCGGAGCGCTACCGGACGCCGCCCAATACGGGGACGCGGGCACCAACACGCTCGCGCACCTGGCGCAGCTCGCCGGCGGCCTTGACCTGCCGACGCTCGCGCGGCTCGGCCTGGGATCGATCCTCCCGCTCCAGGGGGTGGCGCCCGCCGAGCACCCGGTGCTCCACGGCCGCCTGCACCCGCTCGGGCCCGGCAAGGACTCCACGGCCGGGCACTGGGAGCTGATGGGCGTGGTCATGACCGCCGCGCCCCCCACCTACCCGGACGGCTTCCCGCCCCAGGTGCTGGAGACGATCCGCGTCGCCAGCGGACGCGGAGTGCTCTGCAACCGCCCCTACAACGGGATCGGCGCGATCGAGGACTACGGCGCCCAGCAGCTGCACAGCGGCGAGCTGATCGTCTACACAAGTCAGGACTCGGTGCTGCAGATCGCTGCCCATGTGGACGTCATCGGACCCGATGAGCTGTATGACATCTGCGCGCGGGTGCGCCGCCGGCTGCCGGCCCAGCACGCCGTGGGGCGGGTGATCGCGCGGCCGTTCGCCGGTGGCCCGGGTAACTTCCAGCGCACCGAAGGCCGCCATGACTACGCGCTGCGGCCCCCCGCGCCCAGTTATCTGCAGCAGCTGCAGGCGGCGGACGTCGAGGTCCACGCGGTCGGCAAGGTCGCCCAGCTGTTCGCCGGCGTCGGCATCGACGTCACGCATCCCGGCCCCACCAACGCGCGTGCGCTCGATCAGACAACCGAGCTGATCCGGACGCTGCCGCACGGACTCGTGTTCACCAACCTCGTCGAGACCGATCAGGTCTACGGTCACCGCCACGACGTCGAGGGCTTCTCCGCGGCGCTGTCGGAGATCGACGCTCGCGTGGCGCTGTGGCTCGGCATGCTGGGGCCCGGCGACCTTCTGGTGCTGACCGCCGACCATGGCTGTGACCCCGCGTCCCCGCGGACCGACCACACGCGCGAGCACGCCCCGCTGCTGGCCCGCTTTGCCGGGCACGGCTCGCGGCGCCACGACGGTCCCCTGGCCGATGTCGGCGCCAGCGTCCTAAAGTGGCTGGCGGGCGCCGAGGCCGACGAGCTACCGGGCACCCCCTTTCTATAGGAATCCGCCCGTGCCCGAGCTGCCAGAAGTCGAGACGATCCGCCGCCAGCTGGCGCCCCACCTCCAAGGCCGGACGATCGTCGAGATCGAGATCCTGGATCCGCGCTGGACGCGCCCGACGCCCCCCGGCGAAGTGCAGGACGGTCTGCGCGGAGCACGCGTGGACGCGGTGGGGCGCAGTGGCAAGTACCTGATCTGGTCGCTGTCCAACGGGCGCTTCCTGCTCTTGCACCTGCGGATGACCGGCGCGTTGCTGTTCGATCCCGGCCCCGAGCCGGCGCACACGCGAGTCCGGTTCGAGCTCGATCGCGGACATCGCCTCGTCTACGTCGATCCGCGGCGGTTCGGGACCGGACACCTGCTCGACGGCCAGGCGCAGCGTGACGCCTACCTCGCGCAGCGCCTGGGAGTGGAGCCGTTGACGCCCGAGTTCACCGTCGAGCATCTGCGGCGCATGGCCCGGGGGCGCCGCGCACCGGTCAAGGCGTTCGTGCTCGACCAGCGCCGGATCGCGGGGGTGGGGAACATCTACGCCGACGAGGCCCTGTTCCGGGCGCAGATCCATCCGCTGCGGGCGGCGGGCTCGCTGACCGGCGTTCAGCTGGGGCGCCTGCGCGACGCGATCGAGGAATCGCTGCTGGCCGGGATCGAGGCCAAGGGGGCGACGATCGACGACTTCCGCCACGTCGATGGCGCCCGGGGATCATTTCAGGACCGCTTCCTCGTGCACCGGCGCGAGGGAGAGCCGTGCCCGCGCTGTGGCCACACGGTGCGCAAGATCGTCGTCGGCGGCCGCGGGACCTATGTCTGCGAGCGCTGTCAGCCCAAGCCCCGCCGGCGGGCCGCCAAGCCAGCGGTGTAGTAACCCTAAGCGCGTACGAGCTCGCCGAGCCGGCCGGCCCGGTCGGCGGCCAGCAGCTCGTCAAAGCCGCCGACCGACTGGCCGTCGATCACGATCTGAGGAAAGGTGACCATCCCGGTCTGGCGCGAGAGCTCCTCGCGGCCGTCCGGGTCCTTTGCCAGATTGATCTCCTCATAGGGAATTTCCCGGCGGCCGAGCAGGACCTTGGCGCTCCCGCATCGCGAGCAGTGGTCGGTGGTGTAGATGGTCACGGAACTCATAACTTCAGAAAGTATAGCGCGGCGTATCCGGTTGCGGCCGGCTGCACGCCCGTGGGGGCAGGGGCACGCGTGGCCGGCACGCTGAAGACCGAGGCGATCGTCCTGCGCTCGATCCGCTACGGCGAGGCCGATCGGATCCTGCACCTGTACACGCCGCACCACGGCCGGCTGAGCGCGATCGCCAAGGGCGCGCGTCGGTCCAAGAGCCGCTTCGGCGCGCGCCTGGAGCCGTTCTTCCAGGTCCGCGCGGTGCTGCACGAAGGGCGCAGCGACCTGCTCACGGTCACCAGCGTGGACACGGTCGCCACCAACGGCGGCCTGCGCGATTACGCCGCATCCCTGGATGCGGCCGCCCGCGCCTGCGACGCCGTCACCCGGCTGTTCGAGACCTCCGACCCGCATCCGGAGGTGTTTGCCCTGCTCGCCAACGAGCTGGCACTGCTGCAGTCAGACGTGGCCCACGCGCGGGCGGGCAACGGCCTGGCCTTCCGCCTGAAGCTGCTGCTGGCGGCCGGAATCGTGCCCCAGCTCGCGGCCTGCACGCTGTGTGGCGAGACCGAGCACCTGGGCGCGTTCTCAGGCGCGGCGGGCGGGGTGGTGTGCAACTCGTGCGAGGCGGCCGCGTTCGGCCTCGACGAGGAGTCCTATCGCTTCCTGGTCGGCGCGCTCGGGCGGCCGCTGGCCCATGCCCCCGACGCCTCCGATCGAGCGCTGCGCCAGGTGGAGCGGGCGATCGGCGAGACCTCAGAGCACCACGCCCACGTACGGCTGCGCCCGCTGCTCAGCGTTCGGGCCCGGCCCTGAGGTTCGACGGCACCTCGCGCGCCAGCGCGAACGCCAGCGTGTCGTTGGCCCCCTCGCAGATCTGGGCCAAGCCGTTCGCGCGGGGGCGCCGCGGGTGTGCGCGGCGTTACGAATTCGCCACAACGCGGGTAGCCGACCCCGGCGCGCTGTCAGAATCGCAGGCATGAGCGATCAGGGCACGGCGCCGGCCCGCGAGCATCCGGACGGCCCGGTGGCGCGGGCGTTCGCGCAGCGGATCCAGAATCGGGAGCAGTCAGAGCTCTCACCGCTGGCCACGCGCTCCTATCCGGGCCGCCGGGCGCGTCCTGAAACCGATTGCGGCCTGCGCACGCCGTTTCAGCGCGACCGTGACCGGATCGTCCACAGCAAGGCGTTTCGCCGTCTCAAGCACAAGACCCAGGTGTTCGTCTCGCCTCGGGGCGATCATTACCGCACGCGGCTCACGCACACGCTGGAGGTGACCCAGGTATCGCGCACGGTCGCCCGGGCGCTGGAGCTCAACGAGGATCTGGTGGAGGCGATCGGCCTCGGTCACGATCTCGGCCATCCACCATTCGGTCACATCGGCGAGGACGCGCTTGATCGCTGCCTGCGGGAGCGCTTCGGATCGGCCTTCCGCCACCACGAGCACTCGCTGCGCGTCGTCGACACGCTGGAGCGCGAGGGGCTGGGCCTGAATCTGACGATGGCGGTGCGCGACGGGATCGTCAGCCACTCCGGGCGCGCCGCGCAACCGGCGACGCTGGAGGGCAAGATCGTCCGCTTGATGGACCGCGTCGCCTACATCAATCACGACATCGACGATGCGGTGCGGGCCGGCGTGATCTCCACCGCGGACCTGCCGGGCGAGCCGATCGCGATCCTGGGGGACACCGGTCCGCGGCGGATCGACATGCTCGTGCACGACCTGGTCGAGCATTCGCAGGCGGCCGGCGACATCGTCCAGGGCGCCGAGATCGGCGAGGCGATGTCGCAGCTGCGCGCGTTCATGTTCGAGCGCGTGTACATGGGCCCCGAGGCAACGCGCGAGCATGCCAAGATTGCTCTCGTCGTGAGCACCCTGTTCGATCACTACGGCGCCCACCCCGAGGAGATCCCGGCCTCGATCCCGCCTGGCGATCCGTCCCGGCGGGTCACCGACTACCTCGCGGGGATGACCGATCGCTACTGCATCGCGGCGTTTCAGACGCTGAGCGTTCCGGTCGCGTTCGCGCCGTGAAGCGCTACACGGCCGACTCGCGCGACCGCGTCCTCGACGCCGTCGACATGATCGCGCTGGTATCGGCGCGCACCGATCTGCGCCGCGCCGGGGTAGACAGCTATTTCGGCATCTGCCCGTTTCACGACGAGCGATCCGGTTCCTTTCACGTGCGCCCGGAGGAGAAGCACTACCACTGCTTCGGCTGTCAGGTCCACGGGGACCCGTTCACTTTCGTGATGGAGACCGAGGGTTTGAACTTCAAGGGCGCCCTGGAGGCGCTCGCCGACCGCTTCGGGGTCAAGCTCGAGACCGAGGCCGAGGATCCCGAGGCCGCCTCGCGGCGCGAGCGGCGTGAACGCCTGCACAAGCTGCTGGGGCGAGTCGCGACCTACTACTCGCGCTACCTCTGGGAGGGGCGTGAGGCTCAGGGTGCGCGGACTTATCTGCTCGGCCGTGGCCTGACCGAGGCGACGCTGCGCGAGTTCCAGGTCGGCTATGCCCCCAGCGCCTGGGATCGGATCCTGATGGCCTCCCGGAAGGCCGGCTACAGCGACGAGGAGCTGCTGGCGGTCGGCCTGGCGCAGCGCTCGAAGACCCGGCCGGGGCAGGTCTACGATCGCTTCCGCGAGCGGATCATGTTCCCCTCGGCCGACGCGCGTGGGCGGGTGCTCGGCTTCGGCGCCCGCGCGATGCGCGACAACCAGCGCCCGAAATACCTCAACACCTCCGACGGCGAGCTGTACCACAAGCGCAGCCAGCTGTTCGGGATCGACCTGGCCCGCGCCTCGGCGGCGCGCTCGGGCCGGATGATCCTCGTCGAGGGCTACACCGATGTGCTGGCGCTCCACCAGGCCGGGCTGCCCAACGCCGTCGGGATCATGGGCACCGCCCTGACCGAGGAGCAGGTCCGTGAGCTCGAGCGGATCGTCGCCGTGCTGGAGCTGTGCCTCGACGCCGACCGAGCCGGCCAGGAGGCGATGCTCCGTGCCTCACGGCTGGCGGCGGGCAGCAAGCTCGAGCTGCGCGTGGTGCCGCTGCCTGAGGGCACCGACCCCGCCGAGCTGGTCGAGCGCGAGGGGCCGGACGCGCTGCGCGATCGCGTGCAGGGCTCGGTCCCGTTCGCGGCCTTCAACGTCGACCGGATCCTCGAGCGCAGCGACACCGGCAGCGCCGAGGGCAAGGACCGGGCGCTGGCCGAGCTGGCGCCGGTGCTCGACGAGCTGGCGCCCAGCGTGGTGCGCGACGAGCTGATGCGGCGGGTCGCCGGTCGCCTGGAGCTCGCCGAGGGCCGTCTGGTGGCGCTGCTGGCCGGCGATCTGGCGCCGGCGTCGCCGCGGGGACAGAAGTCCAACGGGATCGACTCCAGCCCGCCGGCGCCGGCGGCCGGTTCGCGCCTGGTCAGCCATCAGACCCGCGCCGAGCGCACCTTCCTGGCGCTCTGCATCGCGATGCCCGAACAGGGGGCGCGGATGCTGGCCGAGGTCGACCCCGACGCCCTGCTGACCAGCGGGATGTTGCGTCGCGCCGCGGTGCATCTGCGCGATCGGACCGCGTCGCCGCTCGCCGACCTGCCGGCCGACGACGAGCCGCTGGCCCGGACGATCGCCGAGCTGGTCAAGCTGGCCGGACGGGCGCTCGATCACGGACCCGAGCGCCTCGAGCACGTCCGCCTGGTGCTGGAGCGAGACCGGCTGAGCCGCGCGATCATCCGGGCCCGCGCGGACGGCTCGTCAGGCATCAGCGAGCTCGCTCACGAGCGCGAGACCGTGCTGGAGGCGATCCGCGGGGTGGTGGCGCGCCTGGAAACGGCAGTCTGAGCAGCGGTTTCCGCTGCCCTTCCGCCCGGCTACGATCGGCTTCCTCGCGCGCTCGAGTTCCATCACCTGGATCCGCGCGGAATGACGACGCTGCCGCTACATTAACCAGAGGCTCCTCGGAGTCAATACACTATAATCCGGGGTAACTCAATGGCAGAGTGTTCGGCTGTTAACCGAAATGTTGTGGGTTCGAGTCCCACCCCCGGAGCTCTCAGCCACGCGAAGGCGTCGCACTTGTCATCGTGAAGCTCTACGTCTGCTACGCCGCGGTCGTCGTGAGGTCAAGCAGCTGACGGGCAGCTACTGGGTGCCCGCGCTGGTCACCGACGACGGCACGGTGATCCACGGCTCGCGGGAGATCATCGACTGGGCCGTCGCCAACCCGGCCACCGGCGCGCCCGCCACCAACGCCGGACACGCTTCAGCCCGGCGCTGAGTCGCCCGCCCGCTCACGTCGTCCCAGGTCCTCGACCAGGTCCGCGGCGCGTGCGGCCCCGTCGTGGCGTGCCGACCAGTCGGCCAGCTCGGCCGCCCGGGCGCCCAGACAGGCCGTCGCCAACGCGCGGCGGGTGGCCAGTCGCAGGCTGGCCGGCGTAAGCAGGCGCCATGGCAGCCGCACGCCGACGCCCGCCCAGTCGGCACGCGCCGCGTTCTCGGCCATGTCGCCGGCGTGGGGCACGGTCAGCACGGGGACGCCTTGCGCCAGCGCCCTGACCATCGTGCCGTGGCCGGCGTGGCAGATCACCAGTGCGCAGCCGGGCATCGTCTGCGAGTAGGAGAGCCATTCCACCAGCCGCGTGTTGGCCGGCACCGCGGCCGGGCCGGGAAGCGGTCGTCGGTTCCAGGTGGCCAGCACGCGCACGGGATCGCGCCCCAGGCCGGCCAGCGCCGCGCGCAGCAGCCGGTGGTCTGGATCCTGGGCGGTCGACGGAGCCACCAGCACCAGCGGCTGCTCACCCGGCGGCGGCTGCACCTCGGCAGACGGCGGCTCCCACAGCAGCGGTCCCACCACGTGCACGTGCTCGGGCCACGGCCGCGGATACTCCAGTTGCGGAAACGTGCCGACGATCGTCAGGCGCTCGCTCAGCCCGCCGTGAAATCGCGCCACCGGGCCCAACCCCAGCTGCGCGCGGGCATCGTTGAGCTCGCTGCGGCCACGGCGAAGCCCCGATCGGACCGGACGGTCAAACGCTCGCCACAGCGTCGCGCCGAGCGTCGTGCGCGGCCGCCGTGCGCCGAGCGCATACGGTGGCAGGCCCGGCATGCCGACCGGATACACGTGCGGGATCAGAGTCGCGCACGGCACCCCCTCCAGCTCGGCGGCCAGCGCCGGGGCCAGCGTGAGGATGTCATGGACGACGACGTCGGGCGCGGCCTGCGCGAGCGCCGGTCTGGAGTCGGCGGTCGCCAGCACAACCGCCTCGTAGGGCCCCAGCGGCCGCTCGCGGGTGGGGAAGACGGGGTATTCGGGCGCGGCCAGAAACCGCATCCCCGCTGACTCCACATGCTCGCGCCAGTGCGACCACGTCTCGAACGTCACGTCGTGGCCGCGCGCGGCCAGCCGGCTGCCGAGCGCCAGCATCGGGAACGCATGCCCCGGCTGGCCGAAGGCACCCAGGAAGATCGCCAGCCGCGCGCCCGCGGGCGCCGGTTGCGTCCCGGGAGGGGCGCCTGACGGTGTTGCGCCCGGCGCGCCCGCCGGCGTTTCGCTCGGCGGCTGGCGGTCGGTCGTCAAGCGGCGAGCTCGGCCACCGCTCGCAGCTGTGTGATCCGCTCGTCGGCGGTGAACGCCATCGGCGTGATCATCAGCGTGCCGACCCCCGCCTCGTCGAACGCCTGCAGGCGCTCGCGCACGACCTCACGCGGTCCGCACAGCGAGACGGCGTCGATCAGCTGATCCGGGATCGCCTCGCCGGCCTCGGTCTTCTTGCCCTCCAGATAGAGGTCCTGGATCTCCTGAGCGGCGGCCTCGAAGCCGTAGCGCCGGACGAGCTGGTTGTAGAAGTTCTGCTTGCGCGATCCCATGCCGCCGATGTACAGCGCCAGCACGGGGCGCATCAGATTCCGGGCCAGCTCGCGGTCGTCTGACACGTAGGCGTTGACGGTCGGCGCGATGTCGAACTGATCCAGCGAGCGCCCGGCTCGGTCGGCGCCCTCCTGCAGCAGGGCGCGGAAATCGGCGACGTGGGCGGGGGAGAAGAAGGTGGGGATCCAGCCGTCGGCGATCTCTCCGGCCAGCGCCGTGTTCTTGGGACCGATCGCCGCCAGGTAGATCGGGATCCGCTCCTGGACGGGGGCGATCATCAGCTTCAGCGCCTTACCGGGCCCGTCGGGGAGCGGCAGCTCGATCGTCTCGCCGTGGTACTCGACACGCTCGCGGGCCAGGGCGCTGCGGACCACCGCGACGTACTCGCGGGTGCGCTGGAGCTGGCGGGCGAAGCGCTGCCCGTGCCAGCCCTCGGCGACCTGTGGTCCGGACGATCCGATGCCGAGCAGCATCCGCCCACCCGACAGCTCGTCCAGCGTGGCAGCCGTCATCGCGGTCATCGCCGCGCTGCGGGCGGGCATCTGGAAGATCGCCGATCCGAGCTTGATCGTGCTGGTCCCGGCGGCCAGCCAGCCGAGCACGGTAGCGGCGTCGGAGCCGTAGGCCTCGGCGGCCCAGACGGAGTCAAATCCCAGGCGCTCTGCCTCCTGGACGACCTGGAGCTGGTCCTGGGGTCCCATCCCCAGCCCCCAGTAACCGACGTGCACTCCGAGCTTCATGTTGCAAGTTTCCTTTCGCGCGCAGGACGCCGAGCTTCTACAGGGCGAGCGCGCCGGCCCGCTCGAAGATGATTTCCGGGATCACGCAGGCGGGGGAGAGGCGCAGCAGCATCCGTACCCCCTCGGCGATGTCCTGGGGGCGGATCATCTCCTCGCCGGCGACCGTGCCCTTGACGAAATCGGTCATCGCGGTGTCGACGAACGCCGGGCAGAGCGCGCAGGATTTGATTCCGTCACGGCCGAGTTCACGGTTCATCGCCTCGGTGAAGCCGACGATCCCGTGCTTGGTGGCCGAGTAGACCGAGAGCCAGGGCTGCCCGGTCTTCCCGCTGATCGAGGCGGTGTTGACCACGAGCGCCTTGCCGTGCTCGGCGCCGGCGGCCTTCAGTAGCTCGATCGCCTCCCGGTAGAACAGGATCGTCGAGCGCAGGTTGACGTCGAGCTGCATGTCCAGCCGCTTGGTCTCGATCTCCCCGACGGGCACCCCGACGCCGACCCCGGCGTTGTTGACCAGCACGTCGAGCCGGCCAAAGCGCTCGCGGTGGGTGCTCACCACCTCACGGATCGCCTCCTCGGAGGCCATGTTGCCGGCGACTGCGATGACTTCAAAACCCTCACCTGAGAGCTGCGCCGCCGCGGCCTGCAGCTTATCCGGCCGCCGAGCCGCCAGTGTGATCGCGTAGCCCTCCTGTCCGAGCACCCGCGCGATCTCGAGTCCGATCCCGCTAGATCCGCCCGTGACGATCGCTGCTCGCTCTGGCATCCGCTCTCCTGGCCTGCTCGGTGGTCTCGTTCTGAGCCGTGTATCCAATCAGGCCGGCTGCCCACGCGTCCGCGCCCCGGCGGATCGCGACGCTGTGCGCGATCGGGTGATCGCGCACAGCAGTCACGGATGGGTCTACTTGTCGACCGAGAACTTGAACACGGTCGTCGAGTTGAACGGCGTGCCCGGATTGAGCGTCGTAGAGGGGAAATTGGCCTGATTGGGCGAGTTGGGGAAGTGCTGGGTCTCCAGCGTGAACCCGGATCCCTGCCGGTAGATCTTGCCGCCGGTGCCGACCAGGTCACCAGCCAGGAAGTTGCTCGTGTAGAGCTGCACTCCGGGCTGGTTGGTGTAGGTGGTCAGGACGCGCCCGCTGGCCGGATCAACCGCCCGGGCGGCTAGCGTCAGTCCGGAGGCCGCCTGGTTGAGGACCCAGTTCTGGTCATAGCCGTGGGCCAGCAGCAGCTGCTCGTTGTCGTCACGGAGGTTCTGGCCGATCGGCTTGATCGTGCGGAAGTCGAACGGCGTACCTCCCACCGGCGCGATCTGCCCCGTCGGGATCAGCCCCGAGTCGGTCGGCGTGTAGCTGTTGGCATTGATCATCAGCCGCTGGTTATACACGTCCCCCGAGCTCTCGCCCGCGAGGTTGAAGTACGTGTGGTTGGTCATATTGATGACGGTCGGCTCGGTCGTCGTCGCGTTGTAGTGGATCTCCAGCGCATTGGCCGAGTTCAGGGTGTAGGTCACCGTGGCCACGACGGTGCCCGGGAACCCGTCCTGCCCATCGGGGCTGGTGTACGTCAGCCGCAGCGAGACGCCGCCGGGACCCGTGCTCGTGCTCGCGTCCCAGACCTTCTCGTTCCACGCGTGCGTGCCGCCGTGCAGGGTGTTGACCCCGTTGTTGATCGGCAGGTGGTAGGTATGTCCGTTGAGCGAGAACATTCCCTTGGCGATCCGGTTGGCGTACCGGCCGATGATCGCGCCGAAGTACGTCGTGCCCGATCCCCCGGAGGGCTGCGGGTACACGTCGTTGGCGAGATAGCCGTCCAGGTTCTTGAAGCCCAGCGCGACGTCGGCGAGATTGCCGGACCGGTCGGGCACGTCGATCGACTGCACCACTCCGCCGAAGTTGGTGATCTTGACCTGCATACTGCCGTTGGACAGCGTGTACAGATAGACCGGCTGACCCCCGACGGTGCCGAATGGTTGCCTGGTCACGCTGAACGCAGCACTGTGCGCCTTGGCGTGGCGGCGCGAGGCAGATGCACTGCCTCCGAAAGCCATCAACGCGACGAGGACCACGACCGCTGAGCCTACCGCCAGTACTCCCAGCGGCCGTACTCGTCGTTCAAACGAGCTTCGCATAACTGCTCCTTTCCTGCGGCGGCTGATCGCCACCGCTCTGCCTCCTTTGGGTGCGCCCGACCCTGGCCGGCGGTCACACGCGCCGTTACGGTCCCTGCTGGTACCCAGTAAGGCCCACCTTCAAGCGCGAAATGCGCTATCAGTCTGTCGGCCTGATGACAACTGGAAAAACTGACCATCCGCCCGAGTCGCTCAGCCGGCGCGCCGCGGCCAGCGTGCGGCATCCGCTGACCCGGGCGCTGCTGGCGCTCACGTTCACCACCGGCCTGGTCGATGCGGCCAGCTACCTGGGCATCGGGCATGTGTTCAGCGCCAACATGACGGGCAATATCGTGCTGCTCGGCTTCGGGATCGCCGGCTCCGGCGGCCTGCCCGTGCTGGCGCCACTCGTATCGCTGGCCGCGTTCATGCTCGGCGCGGGCGCCGGTGGGGTGCTCGCCGCGCAGCTGAGCGAGCGCCATGCCCGCCACTTCGCGTTCGCGCTCGGGATCGAGATCTTGCTGGTGGGGGCCGCGGCCGCGTTGGCCGCGATCCTGAAGATCCACGCCAACGCCTTCTCCGGCGATCTGGTCGTGGCGCTGCTGGCGTTCGCGATGGGGGTTCGAAACGCCACCGTCCGCAAGGTCGCGGTGCCCGATCTGACCACCACGGTGCTGACGATGACCCTCACCGGACTGGCCGCGGAGTCACCGCTGTTCGGCGGCACCGGCCGCGGCAGCGTGCGAAGGACCGCGGCGGTGGGCTCGATGCTCACCGGTGCCCTGGCCGGCGCGCTGCTGCTGAAGGTCAGCCTGGCGCTGGTGCTGGTGGCCGCGGCGGCGGTGGCGGTGGCGACCTTCGTCCTCTACATCCCGCCGGCCACCCGCGCCGCCGGCTCCGAGCGCGCTGCGGTGAACTAGCGCCGGCCGTTACTCCGCGGCGCTGCGGTGAAATAGGCTCCGGCTGTTACAGCGCCGGGAGGGTGCCGCCCAGCCAGCCGGTGGCGAGCGGGAGTTGGGCGGGCTCGATGTGGTGGGCGGCGTCTGACTCGTGGTACTCGACATTGAGCCCTTCGGCCTCGATCCGGTCGCGCGCGTGACGACCGAAATCCACCGCGATCACCGGATCGTGGCGCCCGTGGGCGATGAAGGTGCGCAGGCCGCGGCGGTCCTGGAACGTGGGCTGCCAGCCCTCGACGATCGGGATGAAGCCGGAGAAGGCCAGGATCCCGGCCACCGCGGGGCGGTCTGGTCCGAGCCCGAGCGCGTAGCTCATCACCGTGCCCATCGAGAAGCCGCCCAGGACCGTGCGCTCGGGGGCGATCTGCGTGCTCGCCCACAGCTCGTCGTGGAACTCGCCCAGCGCCCGGTAGGAGTCGGCGAACGTGACGGGATCCGGATAGCCGACGCGGGGCACGACGTACCAGTGATGGCCCGTCCAGCGCGGCAGGGTGAGCGGCGCGCGCGGCGTGGCGATGTGCAGCCGGCGCTCGGGGTCCAGAGCGTCGCCGAGCGAGAGCAGGTCACGCTCGTCCGCGCCGCGGCCGTGGTGCAGGACCAGCAGTCCCTCTGCGGCAGCCGACGCCGGGCGCTCCATGAACACCAGCGAGCTCATCAGCCAACCTGCTCCCGGGCGTCGGCGCGGGGATTGACGACCGGTGCGAGCTGTCGCTCCAGCTGCGCGCGCAGGTGCTCGTGCATCCTCGGCAGCTTGAGCGCCTCGCCCAGGTGGTCAGGGTCCTCGTCGATGGCGAACCCGGGCGACAGCGTGGCGATCTCGAACAGGATCCCGCGCGGCTCACGGAAGTAGATCGACTGGAAGTAGTCACGATCGCGCACGTCGGTCACGTATCCGCCCGCTTCGCGCACCCGCTGCTGCCAGGCGAGATGGTCCACGTCGCGCGAGCCCCAGGCGATGTGGTGAACCGTGCCCGCGCCCTGGATTCCCGCCGCCTGGGGCGGGCTGTCGTAGGACCAGCGGAATCGGCGCTGCTCGCCGTCAAGCCGGTAGGCACCCGCGCCGAGGCCCGTGAACCCCAGCGTGTCGGTCAGCAGCGGCGCCTCGGTCTCAGCCTGGGTGGCAAAGGCCCGGGCGCCGTGGACGCCGACGATCGCGTGCTCGGACGGGATCTGGGGATGATCGGCGGCCAGCGGCGGCTCGCCGTCGCCGGCGAGCACCAGTTCGAGGTGCAGCCCGTCATAGTCGTCGAAACCGAGCGAATCGTCGCTGCGCTGAGCTTCGTAGCCCGCCGATCGCAGGCGCTGGGCCCAGAAGTCGAGCGCCTGGGGTGACCTGACGCCGAGCTCGATCGTATGGATCATGCCCGTCCCCGCGCGACCGCGGCGCGCGCCGGGGAACTCAAACCAGGTGAGGATCGAGCCGGGGGTCCCGCGCTCGTCACCGAAGTAGAGGTGATAGGCCTCCGGGGCGTCGAAGTTGACCGTCTTCTTGACCAGGCGCAGGCCGAGCACGTCGGCGTAGAAGTCGACGTTGTGCTGCGCCTCGCCGGTGATCATGGTTATGTGGTGTAGGCCTTCGAGCTGCATCCTGTCTCCTGACTCTTGCTTGCTAGCGCAAGTATATCAATCACTGTTTGCGCTAGCAAGTGTCCCGGAGTAAACTTGCTAGCGCAACGATGTCCGCTCATACCAACCCGTCAGCCCCGCTCGCCTGTCTCGCCAACAGCACCCGGCAATGGTCCCCGTCGCAGGCGGATGCCTGGATCGGTCTGCTGGAGACCCACAAGCGGCTCACGCGCGAGCTTGATTCCGAGCTTGAGCGACGCCACGGGCTCGGCCTCAGCGGGGTGGAGGTGCTCGGCCGCCTAGCGTCGGACGGTGGCGGTTTGCGGCTTTCCGTGCTGGCCCGGGAGACCAGCCTGAGCTTGAGCCGGATCTCCAGGGTCGTGGATCTGCTCGAGCGTCGGGGCCTGGTCCGGCGCCGGCCGTGTGAATCCGACGCACGCGCGGTGGAGGCGCATCTGACCGAGTCCGGCAGCGCCCTGGCGGCCGAGACGCAGGTGACGCACCTGGATTTCGTAGCACGGCGGTTCTTCGATCAGCTTGAGCCCGACGAGCTCGACACGCTGGCGCGGGTATTCGGGCGCATGGCGCCGGTGGCGGCCGTCCGCTGCGTGGCCTCGGACTGATCACCGGCCGGCGCCGCGCGCGGAGGCGGCGCACCGCGCTCGTCGAGCCGCGCACCAGATACCCCACCACGCGATGACCCAGAACTGAGCACCGCTCAGCTGTCTGATCGGACCGGCCTGGCGGCGGGCGATTCAACGATACTTTACGTTCTCTCCCATGTCACCACACAAGTCGTCTGACCCGGGGCGTCACCACTGATGCGGGTGGTGATCACGGGTGCCACCGGAACGATCGGGCTCGCGCTCGCCGACGCGCTGCGCAACCGGGGCGACGACGTCGTCGCGCTGTCTCGCGATCAGCAGCGCGGACAGCGGGTGCTCGGAGACGCCGTGGAGGTGCACGCCTGGCCGCACCCGAACGACCAGCCGCCTCCGGAGGCCGCGCTGACCGGCGCCGACGCCGTCGTCCACCTGCTCGGCGAGCCGGTTGCCCAGCGCTGGACCGAGGAGTCAAAGCGCCGGATCAGGGAGTCACGGGTGAACAGCACGCGGTCGCTGGTCGCCGGGCTCGGCTCGCTGGCCGAAGCGGACCGCCCGCGGGTGCTGGTCTCGCAGTCAGCCACCGGCTACTACGGCCCGCGCGGCGCTGAGACGCTGGACGAACATGCCTCGCCGGGGAGCGACTTCCTGGCCGAGGTGGTGGTCGCGTGGGAGCGTGAGGCGCTGCTGGCGAACTCGCTGATGCGGGTGGCGATGACCCGGACCGGCGTGGTGCTCTCGCCCAGCGGCGGTGCGCTGGCCAAGATGCTGCCGTTCTTTCGCCTCGGGATCGGGGGTCCGGTCGCCGGCGGGCACCAGTACGTCGCGTGGGTGCATCTGGATGACGTGGTCGGAGCACTGCTGTGCTGCGTCGACGACGAGCGCGCCGCCGGCCCGGTCAACCTGACTGCTCCCAATCCCGTCGACAACGCCGAGTTCTCGCGCGCGCTCGGACGTGCGCTCGGACGCCCGGCCGTGCTGCCCGTTCCCGGTTTTGCGATCGGGCTGCTGTACGGCGAGATGGCGCAGATCGTGACCTCAGGCCAGCGTGTTGTGCCTCAGCGGCTGCAGGAGCTCGGATACCACTTCCATCAGTCACAGATCGAGCCCGCCCTGCGCGCCGTGCTCGGCTAGGGTTCGATGAGGCGTCATTCGGCGGCGATGGAGACGAGGCGTGGGGGCTCCAAGGCCTTGCGGGCGCTGGTCGCGCCGGTGATCGTCGTGCTGCTGGCCGCGTGCGGCTCGGCCGGCGGATCGCACCACGACCACGCCCCGACCGCATCAGACGCGTCGACGCCCGCGCCGGCACGGACTCCCGCGCCCAGGTCCGCCCAGGCACCGACTCCTAGATCGACGCCCGCGCGTCCGCGCCCGCGCGCTGAAGTCGTGACCACCGCGACGGTGGTCCGACCGGCCGCTTCGTCATCGCCGCGCAAACCCCAAATCGTCTGGGACCCGGTCCCGTTCGGACCTCAGCGCAAAGCGCAGATGGTCGCCTACGTGCGCCGCCACTACGGCAGCTTCATGAAGCCGACCTGGCGGCTGATCGATCCGCACGTGATTGTGATCCATTACACCGACTCGAGCTTTACCTCCACCTACAACACCTTTGCCACCGACACCCCGGATTCCGAGCTGCACGAACTGCCGGCCACGTGCGCCCAGTTCGTGATCGACACTGACGGCAGGATCTACCAGCTCGTCTCCCTGGGGACGATGTGCCGCCACACGGTAGGACTGAACTGGACCGCGATCGGGATCGAGCACGTGGGCTTCAGCGACGCTCAAATCCTGGACGACAAGCGGCAGATCTCCGCCAGCCTGCGGCTCACGCGGTGGCTGCGGTGCCGGTTCGGGATTCAGATCAAGAACGTGATCGGCCACAACGAGAGCCTCTCCAGTCCCTACCACCACGAGGACGAGCCGGCGCTGCGCACCCAGACCCACAGCGACTTCAACCACCACGACATGCAGATCTACCGCTCGCGCCTGAGGCAGCTGGGCGGTTGCTGAGGGGGCCGCGTGACGGGCGGCGCGGGCTCGGGCATGATGACCCTATGCACGAGCCGGTCGAAGTTCGGTGAGCGAGACACTAGCGCTGGTCGCGCTGGCGGCGAGCCTGGCCGCGGCGGTCACGCGCCGGCGCTGGGCACCGGACTGGGCGGTCGCCGCCGGTGCCGCGCTGCTGGTCGTGCTCGTCGGGGCGCTGAGCTTTCACGGCGCACGCTCGGCCCTGGACGCGCTCGGTCCCACGGTGGGATTCCTGGCCGCGCTGCTGGTGCTCGCCGACGGCTGCCGGCGCGCCGGTCTGTTCGACGCGCTGGGCGCGGCGATGGCCTTCGGCGCCCGGGGTCAGCCCCGCCGACTGCTGGCGATGGTGTTCCTGGCCGCCGCCGGCACCACGGCCGTCCTGAGCCTCGACGCGACGATCGTGCTGCTCACGCCGATCGTGTTCGCCACCGCGGCGCGGCTGCACACCAATCCCCGCCCGCATGTCTACGCGTGCTCGCATCTGGCCAACAGCGCTTCACTGCTGCTGCCGGTCTCCAATCTCACCAACCTGCTGGCGTTTCAGGCCAGCGGCCTCTCCTTTACGCGCTTCGCTGAGCTGATGGCGCTGCCCTGGCTGGTCGCGCTGGCGATCGAGTGGGTGGTGCTCAGCCGCTCATTCGCGGGAGAGCTGCAGCGGCCCAGGCGGGCCAAGCGCGCCGATCAGCCGCCCGAGCTACCGGCCTTCGCGCTCGGAGTCGTGGTGCTGACGCTGGCCGGCTTTGCGCTCAGCTCGCTGATCGGGATCGCGCCGGTATGGGCGGCGGCGGCCGGCGCGCTGGCGCTCGCGCTACGCGAGCGGCCGACGCCCAAGGAGCTGCTGAGCTCAGCCGAGCCGACGTTCCTGATCTTCGTGCTCGGGCTGGGGGTGATCGTGCGGGCGGCCAGCGATCACGGTCTGGCCTCGGCGATCGACACGTTCCTGCCCCACGGCAGCGGCCTTCCCGCCCTGCTGGCGGTGGCCGCGGTGAGCGCGGTGGTGGCCAACCTCGTCAACAACCTGCCGGCGACGCTGATCATCCTCTCCGCGGTGGCCGCCAGCGCCCCCGGCGCCGTCCTGGCGATGCTCGTCGGCGTGAACGTGGGCCCCAACCTGACCTACGTGGGATCTCTGGCCACGCTGCTGTGGCGCCGCGTCGTGCATGCCCACGACGAGGAGGTCGACGTGGGGGAGTTCGTGCGCCTGGGAGCGCTGACCGTGCCGGCCATCCTGGTGGCTTCGACGGCCGCGTTGTGGCTGGCTCTACACCTGTTCTGATGCGCGCGCTGGCGCGGTACGGCAAAGTGGCTGGGCCGCAACCGGCGGCGCATCGGCGGCCGCATCAGACCGAGGCGTCAAGCCAGAGATATGAGCAAGATCAGCCCCTCAGCACGCAGAAGACGCAGGTTCCTGGTCGCAGGCTTGGTGGCGATCCTGCTCGCGGGAGTGGTCGTCGCCGTCATCTCCTCCGGATCGGGCCCGGGCTCGGGCGGGGTCGCCGGGACGGTGCTGACCGTGCAGCGAACCGAGCTCGGGCGCCCGGTCCCGTCCGGATTCGTCGGGCTGTCGATGGAGTACCCGGCAGTGGAGGCATACGCCGGGAGCGATCCCCAGGCGCTCGATCCGGTGTTCCTGGCGCTCGTGCGCAACCTCGCGCCAGGTCAGCGACCGGTGTTGAGGATCGGCGGCGACAGCACCGACTGGGCCTGGTGGCCGATCGCGGGCGTCAGCCAGCCTGCGGGTATCAAGTACGACCTCACCCCGCGCCTGCTGGCGGTGACAAAGGCGCTGTCGGCGGCGCTGGATGCCCGGCTGATCATGGGGATCAACCTCGAAGCCGACAGCACCGCGGAGGCGGCGGGCGAGGCCCAGGCGCTGATCGCCGGCGTCGGGCGCCAGTGGATCGAGGCGCTGGAGGTCGGCAACGAGCCCGAGCTGTACGGCACCTTCAACTGGTACCGCCAGCCTGACGGTGCCGGAGTCAAGGGGCGCCCGCGCAGCTATGACCACGCTGCGTACACGTCGGACGCAGCGAACGTGGCCAGGGCGCTCCCGCCGATAACCCTCGCCGGCCCCGCCAGTGGAGCCCCGACCTTCATCGCCCATCTGAGTCAGATCCTGGACGCCGGGCCGCGGGTCGGTGTCGTGACCCTGCACGCCTACCCGCTCAAGCACTGCACGGCGACCAGCAGCGAGGCGACGATCCCGCATCTGCTGGCCGATTCCTCCTCCAGGGGCCTCGCTCAGAGTCTGGCCCGATACGTGACGATCGCCCATGCCCACGCTGTCCCGCTGCGAATCGACGAGCTGAACGCGGTTTCCTGCGGGGGCAGGCGTGGCGTCAGCGACACGTTCGCGTCGGCGCTGTGGTCGCTCGACGGGCTGTTCGCGATGGCGCGCGCCGGGGTCGACGGAGTCAACTTCCACACGGTTCCCGGCGGGATCGGCGAGCTGTTCAGCTTCACCCGGGCGAACGGCAGCTGGCAGGCCTACGTGCACCCCGAGTACTACGGGATGATGATGTTCGCGCAGGCGACGCCACCGGGATCGCGGCTGCTGGGGCTCTCCGGCAAGCCGGCGAGCGGTCTCAGTGCTTGGGCGACGCTGGCCAGCGACGGGCATATTCGCGTCGTGCTGATCAATAAGTCACTCGATCAGACCCAGGTTGTCAGGGTGCGGCTCCCCTCGCCGGCCGGCCCGGCAGCGCTTGAGCGACTGCAGGCGCCGAGCGTCGGCGCCAGGTACGGCGTGACCCTGGGCGGCCACGGATTCGGCTCCGAAACCTCCACCGGACGCCTCGCCGGCCCTTCGGCCGGCTCCCCGGTCACGCCGACCCCCAGCGGCTATCTGATCCGCCTGCCCGCGGCGAGCGCGGCGATGCTCACGCTCGCGCCCGGGTGACCCGCGGGCGCTTGGCGGCCTACCCAGCCGCGGGCGGCCGGGGTCAGGCGGTGTCCAGCAGCGCCGGCGGAAGCACCGAAGGTGCGGAATCGGTGACCTCGATCGCGGTCAGCCGGCCGTAATGGTCGAAATGCAGGATCAGCGAGTCGAGCGTCGGGATCCGGTCGGCCTCGTGGTGGGCGCCGAGCTCCACCGAGTCACGGACCTCCCCGTCGCCGAGCTTGAGGTACGCGCGCCCGTCTTCGGATGCGGTTACCGCGATCACAGCCATCGTCACGAACTGTAATGCCCGGCCAACGGGTTCGCATCAGAGACCGCTCACCGCGGTCGGCCAGGGCGAGTCGTCGGCGGCCCGCGGGAGCGGGGCTTTTGTTAGCGTGAAGTTCGCGTCGTGTTAGAGCCAGACCGCCCACCGCCGCAGTTTTCCAGGGGTCGCTGAGGGTTGAGCAGCGGCGATCTCCGGCGCCACCTACCGGCCGTAGTCCGAAGACATGCGTGGCTCGCCGTGGGCGCCGGCGTGGTCGCTGTCTCGATTGCCTTCGTCGTCTGGTCGGACATGCGGCCGGGCTATGACGCCTACGGCTGGCTGGTCTGGGGGCGCCAGACGCTCCATTGGGATCTGGACACCAACGGTGCGCCGTCGTGGAAGCCGCTCACGTTCCTGTTCACGCTGCCCTACTCGCTGCTGGGCAGCCTGTCGCTGTGGCTGTGGATGGTGACCGCCGTGGCGGCGGGGCTCAGCGGCTCGGTGTTCGCCGCCCGGATCGCCTTCAGGCTCACCGGAGCCGCCCCTGAGCGGCGCTACGCCGCGTGGGGCGCGGCCGCGTTCGCCGGGCTGGGGATTCTGGGACTCGACGGCTACTGGCAACTCGTCCTGCAGGCGAACTCCGATCCGATGATCATCTCGCTATGCCTGGCGGCGATCGATTGCCGGCTCTCCGGCCGTCCGCGGGCGGCGTTCGCGGCGCTGGTCCTGGCCGCGCTCGGCCGTCCGGAGGTGTGGCCGTTCGTGGCGCTCTACGTGCTCTGGGCCTGGCGGGCGCTGCCGTCGATGCGGCTGCTGGCGGCGGCCGGCGTGGCGATCATCCCGATCCTCTGGTTCAGCGTGCCGGCGATGACCTCGCACAACCTTCTGACCCCCGGCGACCTGGCGCTCAACTCGGCCCACGCTCTGACCGGGAGCAAGATCTCCGGGGTGATCGGGCGGTTTCTCGCCTTGAACGAGCTGCCGGTGCGCCTGGCGGCGCTGCTGGCGGTGGTGCTCGCGGTCGTTCGCCGAGATCGCGCATCGCTGCTGCTGACCGCAGCGGCCTGCCTGTGGGTGGCGATCGAGATCGGATTTGCGCTGCACGGCTGGTCGGCCGTGCCCCGGTACATGGCCGAGCCGGCCGCGGTCGTGGTCGTGCTGGCCGGCGCGGCGGTCGGGCAACTCCTGACCGCCGCGCCTCAGGCCACGGTGATGGTGTCCTGGGGGGCGCCCGCGGTGGCCGTGATCCTGGTCGGGTCGCTGGTCCCGGCCGCGGGGACCCGCGCGCGGGAGGTGCATAACCAGATCCGTCAGGTGCGCACCGACACGACCAAGATCAAACGGCTGCAGGCGGTGATCGATCGCGACGGCGGCGGCACTCGCATCCGCGCCTGCGGTCAGCCCGTCGGTGACGTCGGCTATCAGAGCATCCTCGCGTGGGATCTGGGGATGAACGTCGGAAACGTCGGCTACGAGCCGGGGCGGTCGATCAACGAGGGACACCCGATCGTGCTGTTCAAGCGCCACGAGCTCGGCTGGACGGTACGGCCGATCCACACGCGCGCCGCCGACCGGGCCAGGTGCCGGCGCCTGCGGGCGGACACACCGCGCCGATGACCGGCTTGATCGATCGTGATTCCAGCACGATCAGACGGCGCGCGCCAGGCACAGGCGCGTCACGTAGCTCATCTGCAACGAGCCCCCGCGGCGCTCGATCTCCCCGGCCACGGCGGCCAGCAGTCTGGCTCGCCGCTTCTGAGACAGCATCCTCGTGTCCGAATGGGTCTCCAGCAGCCGCGCGTACTCCCCGGCCGAGTATTCGCAAGTCCAGTCGTAGTTACGGATCTGTGCGTCGACAAAGCTCGGGCTCTGGGCGATCTCACGCTCCCAGCTATCCTGGCGCTCGGGCGCGAGCGCGCCGGCGGGATGCATCGGGCTGTCGGTGTCAAGGTCGGGTGCCTGGATCGCGTAGACGGCGGCGAGCTCGTCGCGGAGCGCGACTCGCCCCCAGCGCGGGCGGTTCCAGAACACCGCCAGCAGGCCGCCCGGGGTCAGCGCGGCGCGAGCCCGGAGATATCCGAGCTCCGGCGTGACCCAGTGCCAGGACTGCGCGGCGTAGATCAGCGAAAACTCCGCGCCGCGGGGATCCCAGCGCTCGAAGTCGCTCTCGACCAGCTCCACCTCCGGGTAGGACTCCAGCTTGCGCCGTGCGACCGCGGCCATCGCCGCGCTGGGCTCCAGCGCCAGCAGCGGGACGCCGCGCAGCGCGAACATCGCCGTCGCCTTGCCGGTGCCCGCGCCGACCTCGAGCACCCGGCGTCCGGGACCGAGGCCGGCCAGCGCGACGAGCTCGTCGACCAGCGCGTCCGGATACGACGGGCGACTGCGGTCGTACTGCTCGGCCACTTCGCCGAATACCAATCGCCGCTCGCGCGCCATCCCAGAAGTCAAACAGATGCACGGGTCACCGCCGAGGGCCCGAAGGCATTAGGGTCAACGGCTCCCGGTAAACAGAGAGGAGTCAGCGGTGGCTATCGCTGCGGTGGTGGAGGAGAAGGACGCTCCGTTCGTACTTCAGGAGGTCGAGGTCGGCGATCTGCGGCCCGACGAGGTGGCGATCGACGTCAAGGCGAGCGGGATCTGCCACACGGATCTCGGCGCTCAGGCCGGCGGTTTCCCGACGCCGCTGCCGTGTGTGCTGGGACACGAGGGCGCCGGCATCATCGCCGCCCTCGGCGCCGCTGTCAGCGGCCTGGCCGTGGGTGACCGCGTCGCGATGAGCTATGCGTCGTGCGGCGTGTGCGCCAAGTGCCTGGCCGGACGTCCGTTCTACTGCCTGGAGTTCCTGCCGCGCAACTTCCTGGCCCAGCGGACCGACGGCTCCACCGCGCTGTCACGGGGCGGCAGGCCACTGAGCTCGCAGTTCTTCGGACAGTCGAGCTTTGCCACGCAGGCGGTCTGTCACCACCGCAGCGTGGTCAAGATCGACGCCGACATCCCCTTCGAGCTGCTGGCCCCGTTCGGCTGTGGCATCCAGACGGGGGCCGGTGCGGTGCTCAACGTCCTGCGGCCCGGTCCCTCCGCGTCGCTGGTGGTGCTCGGCGCCGGCGCGGTGGGCATGTCGGCCGTCATGGCGGCGCGGATGGTGGGCTGTGAGACGATCGTCGCGGTCGATCTCAACCCAGCTCGGTTGGAGCTGGCCCGCGAGCTCGGCGCGACCCACACGATCGACGCCCGCCACCGGGACCCGGTGCCGGAAGCGCGCGAGATCACCCGTGGCGGCGCACAGTTCTCGCTGGAGTGCACCGGCAACCCCGCGGCGCTGCGCCAGGCGGTCGACATGCTCGGCTCCGATGCCACCTGCGGCGTCATCGGTGCGCCCGCGTTCGGGACCGATGTCGCCCTCGACGTCAACGAGCTGATCGCCCTGGGACGCAGGGTGCGGGGCATCGTCGAGGGCGAGAGCATCCCGCAGCTGTTCATCCCCCAGCTGGTGGACCTCTGGAGCCAGGGGCGCTTCCCCGTGCAGCGCCTGGTCGGCACGTTCCCGTTTGCCCAGATCAACGATGCCGTCGCCCGGATGACCGACGGGTCGGTGATCAAGCCCGTCGTCCTGCTCGACTGAGCGCAACGACTTCAGGCGATCACGTCTCCGGCTGGCTGGTGCGGCGACAGGCACAGGCTCGGCTGGCAAGCGGTTGAGCCGGTCGCGCTCGTGTCCTGGCGACGAACCACGACCGTCAGGAGGTAGGTGATGCGGCCCGGGCCGATCCGACGATCACGCCCTGGAGCCGACGGGCGGCGTCGAGGTGATCGCCGGTCCAGATCATCCGTGCTGCGGTGGCGCTGGCCCGGCCGTCCTCACGGCGCAGGTCACGGCTCACCGCATCGATCAGCCGGCCGTCGGCCAGCTCGTCGCGCTGGAGGGGGTTCGGTACATCACCCCGACCGGTGAGGCTGGCGGCGAAGCGGCTGTACCAGTCGACCATCAGCTGGCTGCTGGCGATCAGCTCGCGCCGGGCTGCGGCCCGATCGCCTCCCGCCGCGTCGTCGCGTTGCCAAAGATCAAGCACCGCGTCGGCCGCCAGGCGCAGGCCCGCTACACCGGTCAACAGACCGGTCACCTCCGCCAACGGAATCGGCTTAGCGCCACGCTCGGCCAGATACCCGCGGAAAGTGTCGTCGAGCCTGCGGGATGCCGCCGCCGCATGCATCGCCTCATCGGTCGGCGCCGGTCGCGACGCCGTGCTCTGGTCACAGCGTCCCATGCCGAATTCCACCGCACTGGCCAGATAGCGCACGCTGTCGTCATATGCCTGCGCCAGCGCCGTGCCGAGTGCGGCGGCCGCGCCACGGGGCCAGAACAGCAATCCGACGACGACGCTCACCGCACACCCGAGCGCCACGTCCTCGATCCGCACCAGCCCGATCTGCCACCCGGCGGGCTGCAGGATGTTGAACAGGATCAACAGGGTCAGCGTGAACGCAGCCTGCCCGGCGGCGAACGAGATCGCTGCCGGTGCGAAGCCGGCGAGCAGGACCGCGGGCGGCAGCAACAACCACAAGAGGGTGGTGTTCGCGCCGGTGAGCGCGACCAGTGCGGCGCCGGCGATGAAACCGGCCGTCGTGCCGAGCAGGCCGCCGACCACGTTCTGTCCCGTGCTGAGGGCATTTGAGCGCAGCACCGACAGCGTGCCCAACACGACCCAGAACGAGTGCTGCACACCGGTCAGCTTCGCCACCAACACGGCCAGGCCAAGGCCCACCGCGGCGCGCACGCTGTTGTGCAGCCACACCGAGTGGCGCTCGACGTGGGCCCCGGCCCGCTCCTGGGCGGCTGACAGCGTTCCGGTTATCCCGGCGGGCTGGCGGCCGAGGAGGCGCTCCACCCAGCTGCGCCGCTCGGCGGCTGCGGCCAGGTCGATATTGCCCGCGATCTGCAACACCACGAAGCTCAGCTCCTGCGCGCGGAAGCCCGGGTCCAGCGAGCTGATGAACTCGCCGATCCGATCATCGGCCGCGACCGAACCCGCCACCGACGGATGGACCGGCAAGCTCAGAGTGTCACCGCGCTCCAACTCTGCGAGTGCCGCGCGCAATTCGGCCAGCGCCGCGTGCAGAGCGTCGGGGCTGACCTCCCGCGAGGAGAGCAGATCCGCGCCACGTTCGAGCACCGACGCCGCGGTGGACCGCACCACGCAGGCCGGACGGTTGGCCGGCGTCCCATCCATCCGCGCTTCGGAGTGGATAATGATCGCGTTCAGCCAGTTCAGCTCGTCCACCAGTCGCACGAGCATCCGAACCGACGTGCCCAATCCGGTTGGGCGGTAGGGCGTGGCGAAGAACGCGCGTCGCAGTGCGCTGATCGCCGTGTTCGCGCGCTCGGCCGCCGCATCGCGCGCCGCTTCGGACGGGCGCGCCTCGCCGCCGATGGCATAGGCGACATCGGCGCGCAGCCGCACGGCCAACGCCCGGCACGCCGTGATCGCCGGACCGCGCAGCAGGTCGTGTTCCGGCGCCGGCCACAGCAGTGCTACGGCCAGCAGCGCCGCACCCGAGGCCATGCTCCAGCCAGCCAGCCGGGCCGGGATCGAGGAGATCGGTCCAGCGAGTGAGACCGGCAGGATGAACGACAGCAACAGCGACGTCGTCGCACCAGCCAGCACGGAGCTGACGACACCAGCGAACAGCACCGCGAATCCCACGAGCGCCATCGCCGCCACGGCGAGCCAAGCTGAGCGCGAGGCCATCGTCCCGAGGCAGACGAACACGCCACCGACGAGCGAGAGCGCGGCCTGCGCTTGCAAACGATCGCGCATCGAACCGCCGAAGTCGACCAGCAGCAACAGGGCGAACGAGCCAAACGCGGCAAACGTCGCCAACGTTGCATTGGCGATCACCTTGTCACCCACGGCGAACATGGCGGGCATGACGAGCGCGGTGCGCGTCGCGCGACGAGTCGCCGCCAGGCCGCGATCACGCGTCCGAAGCCAATCGAGCGAAGGCGCATGCGGCCGGCTCAGCAGTGCGCGTGCCACCATCAGCGCCCGGGAGCGCTCGCGCGCGCGGTTGTGACGGAATCATCGAGATTGGTCAAGGACGGTCAACCTACCGCGGGGGGAGAGCGAGGGCGCGTCTCCCAGCACCGTGCCGCGGGCCGGGCGAGCCGTCAGTAATCCAGCCGTGGGCCCTTAGCCGCCCCGATCAGCGGGTGGGTGAGACGAATTCCGGTTGGTCGAGCAGGCGCAGCCAGCGGCGTGCGTTACGTACAAGCCCTCACTCAGATCTCTAGCCACTGGGCTAAAGGCAGACGCTCCGCCAGCCGACAACATGACCAACGTGAAACCTCGGCCATGAGGGAGTCCAGATGAGTCCTGAGCGTACCCATGCATACCGGCGGGTCGTCCACACCCTGGACGAGTTGGGGCCGAGCAAACTGCTGGGCGGCGAGCAAGACCGGATCCGCCTCGCTGCGGACAATCTCATCTTCAGCTCCGATCTCGTGGAGGACGGAGCGCGTGAGGCGCTGGAGGACGCCGAGAGCCTGTGCCGCGCGCTGGTAGAGAGTGGACGCTGGGAGCAGGTCACGGCGACGCGCCTCGCCAACGACCTCTACGGGTGCGGCCCCGGGCGCCCGGTTGAGCTCAGGGCCGCTTAGGGCCCGCCGGGCACCACGACTAACCCCAGAACCAGCCTGGCGCACGGAAGTGGCGCCATCGTCGACCGGTGCCGCACACCGTGAGCCCGCGGCGTTCGCCCAGCACGCTGCCCACAACGCGATGGACGATCCCGGCGAGATCGCGCGGTTCCACGATCGCTGCAGCGATCTCAGGCGCGACGCTCGCGCCTGATCTGAGCCCGATATCAGGCGGCGAGTCGCCGGCGCGCCTTCTGCACCGATGGCAGGGCGGCCTTGGCCTTGGCGAGCGGTCGCGCGCGAAGGTCGACGCTCGCGGGCTTTGCGGCGATCGTGATCTCCTCGCCGGTAGCCGGGTTACGGCCCTTGCGTGACTTCTGCGAAGGCTTGACACGGACGGTCAGCTGCACGAGGCCGCCGATACGCACCTTCTGCGCGTTTCCAAGCTCCTCGAGCACGATCTCCTCGAGCACCCCGATTACCCGCTTCGCCTCGGCTCGGCTGATCTCGGCGCGGTCAGCGACAGCGGTCGCGAGTTGTGTCTGGGTTAGCGGCAAGAGAACTCCTTCACGGTCGAACGATGATGCGGACGCACGGACACTATTGAAACTCCCGAGGCGGACGCGCCCGCTGCAGCGTCTGCGGCGCATGCCACGTGACTAAGAGCCCTCCGGGAGCAGGAGTCGAGTCAGCCGTCACGGGCACAGCCTGCAGGCGACGGTGAAATGCCTGCGCGACACGAAGCGCGTGCGCCTTGGCGAGCTCGGCTCGCTCGCCGGCAAAGAGCTCATCGACGGTGGCTCCCCAGAGTGCCAGCCAGCGTTCGAAGTGCCCGGCCCGCAGCCTCACCCGCGCGTGCAGCGCGGCATGGGGAGCGAACGCGCCGCCGGCATAGGACCGAGAGCCGAGCAGGATCGTCTCCCAGAAGGACGCGATCTGCGGGACGTGCGCCTCGAGGTCGAGCTTGGCGACGTCGACGAAGATCCAGCCGATTATCGGGTCAACGAGCGCCCGGCCGTAAAAGGCACGCACGAGCCGCTCGCAGTCGGCGCGGTCCTCGATGTCGCGGAAGTCGCTGCTCACGGGCACGCCAAGAACTATGGCGGAAGCAGTCAGCCGGCACGTCTACGGCGAGCGCGCCGAGACCTTGCCGAGCTCCGCCAGGCGCCGCTCGAGCACCGCCCGCCGATCGGAGATCTGCGCCGTGTCCCAGAGCGAGTGATCAGGCGCTGGGGATGGCGGGGGCTCCGTCGCGCGGCCAGCCCTCGGCGGCGATCGCGAACGCCTCCTGCGCGGCTTCCTCGGCGAGGTCGAAGTCGCCGAGGAAGCCGATCAGTGCAGCGAGGACACGTCCCCACTGGTCGCGGAAGGCCTGTTCGAGGATCGCTACCACCCCACGATCGAGCGCGGCAGCGCCGCCATGGCCGCCCTCCTCGATGCGCGCCTCGACCCGCGCTGAGCCGAGATTCTCGGCGAGTACGGTAGAACGATCGACGATGAAACACGCAAGCCGGGACGGACCGCGCGTCAGCTCGCCAAGGCGGTCGACGACGGCCGCGGCGTGGGTGCGGCGCTGCGACACCTCGACGCTCACGGGTCCGAGCCAGAGTCCGTAGGCGTGGCCGAGGCGCTCGCGCGGTTCCTCGTAGCCCGCTGTGACTCCCACCACGCGGGCTGGCGGGTCGTCCGCCAGGTTGTCGTCGAGTCGACCGCGGACGCGCCGTGGACGAAGTGTGCGCGGCGGGCGGTGCCGCTGGTGGTGGAGGACCTCCTGAGCCTCTCGGGCGCCGGCGGGCGCACGCAGCTGGCGCGCGCTCAACACATCGCCGCCCGGCGTCGCGCCGAGCAGATCGCTGGCCACGTTGATCAAGCCGCGGTGCTCGCGGATCTCGGGCTCGACCATTCGTCGGTGACACCCGAACAATGGCAGTCGGCGCTGAGCAGCGCGGTAGGAGCCCGGTCCCGCGAGCAGGTCGCCCGCGCGGTCGATCGGGCGCTTCGCGAGTGAGCGTGTTTTCGAGCCGAGCCGGGACGATCTCAGAGAGGTCGTTCGAACCAAATATGGCGCTTCCGGCGATTCCTGCGACAACAAGCTGAAGAACAACAGCGGCACGATTGCGCGACAGCGCAGGCGCTGCGCCGCCGCCGGCTGGTCTGCCCGGAGTGCGAGTATTCCACTCGTGCGCGGAAGGACACGCGGCCTGGGGACACGGTCTGGCGGCATCTGGATCTGGGGGTCTGGCGGCTTGAGATCTGCTGCCGGCGGCGGCGTCTGTGGTGTCCGGTGCATGGGGCGCGTGCGGAGGGCGTCCCGTTCGCCAGGCCAGGCTCGGAGTTCACGTGCGACTTCGAGTGCTTGGTCGCGTGGTTGCCCAAAAGGTGTAATGGGCCGGCTGCTCGGGCCCTGATCGCCGCTATTTGTCGACGAGGAGCAGGTCGAGCGCCCGTGTGCGGTCTTCTGCGCTCGGGCGGGTGTAGCCGCGGGTCGTTTCCAGGCGGGCGTGGCCGAGGAGCTCGGCGACGATGACGAGGTCGGTCCCGCCACGTACCAGGGTGGTCGCGAAGGTATGCCGCAAGATGTGGACGGTCGTGTCGTCGTCGAGGCCGGCGGCCGCGGCGATGCCGGTGATGATGGCGTGAGCGCCGCGGACGCTGAGCCGCTCGCCGCGTTGGTTGAGGAACAGGGCGGGAGTGTCGGTGGCTCCGGGCCAGTCGGCGCGTTCGGCGAGCCAGCCGTTCAGCACGGCGTGCAGCTGTGGGTGGATCGGGACCTCGCGGACGCGCTCGCCTTTGCCGAGGATTCGTAGGACGCCTTTGCGGGCGGACCGGGCGACGTCGTCGATGTCGAGGGCGACGATCTCGCTGATCCGCGCGCCGGCGTAGAACGGGACGAGCGCGAGCGCCTGGTCGCGTGGCGACGGGCAGGTCTGGACTGCTCGGAGGTAGCGGAGCTGAGCGCGTTTGTCGAGCGCGCGCGGCGCCGCGACGGCGACGTCGACTCGCGCGGCGGCCGCCGGTCCGAGGCCGCGGCGGATGTAGAAGTCATTGACGGCGGCGAGCGCGTTGTTGACGGTCGCGGGGCTGCGCTTCAGGACGGTTTGGAGGTGGGTGCGGTAGTCCCGCACCGCCCAGTCGCGGCCGTCGGCGCTCGTGAGCGGGTCCTCGTTGAGGTCGGCGCCGGCGAGCCACGCCAGGTATTGGCGGACTTTCGAGGTGTAGGTACGGCGGGTCTGAGCCGCGAGCGGAGCTGTCGCAAGAGCGTGGATGTAGTCGTCGAGCACGGCGCCGAACTGCTCGGCCAGCTCCAGCGGCGCGCGGCCGCGACGACGCCGCGGGACGGCGGTCGTGTTCTCTGAAGCGGATCCGGCCTCCCCGCCGCCGCGCTTCTGCGCGTTCTCTGTAGCCACACCGGCAGTTTACTTCAGAGAAGGCTATTTCTCTGAAGTTCGAAGTTCGAAGTTCGAAGTTCGTGCTTCCGCTTTCCGATCCGGGAGCAGCAGCGGCCGACGC
>ODAK010000203.1_pt1 | contig 66783 bp, 64 predicted proteins | sample 1539591 | NCBI WGS metagenome assembly ODAK01 (sample SAMEA3539303, study PRJEB22396) | soil metagenome | biome: tundra; feature: field; material: soil | place: USA | collected 2010-05 | depth 0.15 m | reverse complement strand
TCCGCCGTTGCGCCCTCTTCGACAGCCAAGCGCACTGCGCGCGCCGGCACTACGGTGGAGATCGCATGCTTGTAGACCATCTGGCTGACGGTGTTCTTGAGCAGTACTACGAATTGATCGAAGGAATCGATCTGGCCCTGCAACTTAATGCCGTTGACCAGGTAAATCGACACCGGTACGTGTTCCTTGCGTAGAGCGTTCAGAAAAGGATCTTGTAAAGATTGGCCTTTGGCCATTGGTTTCTCCTTATTTTTCAACCGGGTCGCCTTTTAAATTACAGCTGTGCAAGACCGGGCGGGGACGGCCACTTCGGCACAGCCCGTGGGGATACCACACATCAAGAACGATTCTAGCACCCCACGCCGCAGCGGTCATGCGCGTGCGGCGGCACAAATTTCAGTGGCCAGAGCTTCCAAAGCTCCTACAGACGCGCCGCTAAGCGGCGTGATCTCGCGGTCGCGACGCAGCCACGTCAGTTGGCGCTTGGCCAGCTGCGCGGTGGCGGTTACCGCCCTCGCCGATGCCTCTTCGAGGCTCGCCTGGCCGGCACAATACGGCCATAGTTGCCGGTAACCGACCGCGCGCATGGCGGGATGCTGCGACGTCAAATCCCCGCGCGCGTACAAACCGCGCACTTCATCGACCAGGCCGGCGCCCAGCATCGCGGCGAAGCGTGCCTGCAAGCGCTGCCGTAAGTCCTCGCGCGAACTGGGCACTAGCGCGTAGCGCATCCAACGATACTGCTTGCGCGTGCCCTGAGTGCGATCCTGCCATTGTGAAATGGGCACGCCGGTGAGTCGGTAGACCTCGAGCGCCCGTTGCAGGCGCTGGGCATCCTGGGGCGCGATGCGTGCCGCTGCGTCGCGGTCTACGCGGCCCAGCTCAGCGTGCACCGCCGCCCAGCCCTGCGCGCCGGCCAGTGCATCGATCTGGCGCCGTATCTCGGGCGACGCGGCCGGTAATCTTGCCAGACCGTCGCGCAAAGCGTGCAGGTACAGCATCGTGCCCCCGACCAGCAGAGGCAGCGCGCCGCGCGCATGAATGTCAGCGATCGCCGCGCGCGCTTCGCGCACAAAATCCCCCGCCGAGTACGTCTGCGCCGGATCGCGGATATCGATCAGATGATGCGGCACCCGCTCGCGTATCGCGCGCTCGGGCTTGGCCGTGCCGATATCCATGCCGCGGTAGACCTGCGCCGAATCGACGCTCACGATCTCCACGGGCAGCTGTGTGGCGAGATGTTGCACCAGCTGCAGGGCGCAATCGCTCTTGCCACTGCCCGTCGGTCCGGTCAGTACCACCAGCAGCGGCGCCGCCGCTGCACCGGGCATCAACGTCCCCGCAGGAACAGCTGATCGATCTCGCGCAGCGACAGTCGCATCCAGGTCGGCCGTCCATGGTTGCACTGACTCGCGCGATCGGTCTGCTCCATCTGCCGCAGTAAGGCATCCATCTCGGCCAGACTCAGCGAGCGCTGGCCGCGAATCGCAGCTCGACAGGCGATGCTGCCCAGAATGCGGTGCGCGGCCCCATCCAGATGCGGTGCAGTGTCGCCACCGGCGAGTTCGCGCGCGAGCTGCGCCAGCAGGCTCGCGGCATCGGCACGGGCGAGCAGCACCGGCACGCGTCGCACGAGCAGGCGCTCGGGCCCATCGCGCTCCAGTTCGAAGCCGAGCCGCTCGAGATCGGCGCGCTCGAGCAATAGGGCCTCGATTTCATGTTCCGCTGCCGCCACGTGCAGCGGCTCGAGCAATAGCTGCGCAGCCGGCGTCACGGCATCGTATTGCGACTTGAGCTGCTCGTACAGCACGCGCTCATGGGCCGCGTGCGTATCGATCACGATCAGGCCCTCGCGGTTCTGCGCCAGGATGTATAGCCCGTGCAGCTGCGCGATCGGCACACCGAGCGGCCGCGTCTCGCTCTCGGCCTCACTGACCGAGAGCGCCTGCACCGCCGCGAAGCTGCTGCGGGCATAGGCGCGCGCGCTGGCCCACGAACCGCTGCCGCCGGGATCCGCCGCGGACTCAAAGGCAAATCTGCCGGCCGTGGGCGCCTCAGCCAGCGCGCCACCGGTATCGATGCGAGTCGCGGCGGCCAGAGTCGCCGCCGGCCTGGTGTTCGCGAGCGCGGCCTCGATGCTGCGAAACACGCCCTCGTGCACCGCGCGGCTGTCGCGGAAGCGCAGCTCGAGTTTGGTCGGATGCGCATTGACGTCGATCTGCCGCGGATCGAGCGCCAGGTACAGCACGTAGCTCGGATGACGGCCTTGATAGAGCACATCCCGAAATCCGAGCCGTACGGCGTTGCCGAGCACGCGGTCGCGCACGGCCCGTCCATTGACGAACCAGAACTGCAAGTCCGGCTGTGCGCGCGCCGCGGTGGGCAGCCCGAGCCAGCCCGATAGGGTGAGCGGGCCTGCCTCGCGTTCGATGCGCAGGGCGCGGCTGCGAAAGTCGGCCCCGACAATGCGATCCAGGCGCTGCTCAATCGCTTGCCTCTGATCCGCGGCAGGCAAATTCAGGATCTCCCGGCCGTTATGACGCAGTCGAACCGCCACCGAATTGGCGCCGAGCGCGAGGCGCTCGACCTGGCGCAGGATATGGCCGAATTCTGTGCTCGGTCTGCGCACGAATTTGCGCCGTGCGGGCACGTTGTAGAACAGGTCGCGCACTTCGAGGCTGGTGCCGACCGGATGTGCCGCGGGCTTGAGCGGCGACTGCGCGCCGCCTTCGACCGCAAGCTCCCACGCCTGCTCGACATCGGCGCGCCGCGAGACCATCCGCAAGCGCGCGACCGAGGCGATCGATGGCAACGCCTCGCCGCGGAAACCAAAACTGGCGATGGCTTCCAGATCCTCGAGTGTTGCGATCTTGCTGGTGGCATGGCGTTCGAGCGCCAAGGGCATCTCTTGCGCCGTCAGACCGCAGCCATCGTCGCGCACGCGAATCAGACCCAGGCCTGCGCGCTCGACGTCGATGTCGATGCGGCGCGCGCCGGCGTCGAGCGCATTCTCAAACAGTTCCTTGACCACCGAGGCCGGACGTTCGATGACCTCGCCGGCCGCGATTTGATCAATCAGGTTGGGAGGAAGGACCCGGATCGGCATGCCGGCCCCGCGACTGCAAAGTGCCGCAGTGTACACGCCCGCGGGCCTCAAGCGCGGCGAGGCGGTGGGTTCAGGAACGGCTGCGCGCGAGCGCCTCCGTGGTCATACCGTCCTCGGCATGCACGTGCGCAAACAGGCTGCCTTCAGGCGGAAATTTTCGAAAATAGCCGCCGATGCCGCTGAATATGGCGTCCGCCAGGCGCAGCTGCTGCGAGGGCGTGCGTAGTGAGCGCTCCTCGGCAGGATTGGAGATGTAGGCGGTCTCGACCAGCATCGAGGGGATATCGGGTGATTTGAGCACGACGAACGCGGCCTGCTGCACTTCGCGCTTGCGCACCGCCCCAACGCCATCCAATGCGTTCAAGACCCGGTCGGCCGCCTCCGAACTCTCGCCGATACTCGCGCTCTGCGAGAGATTCAGCAGCACCGAGCGCAATTCCGGTTTTTGATCCGCCAGGGAAATGCCGCCCTTGAGATCGGCAGCGTTCTGCTCATCGGCCAGAATTTTCGCCGCCTGGCTTGAACCACCACGTTCCGAGAGAACATAAACCGACGCGCCCGAGACCTCGCGGTCGCGGATCGCATCAGCGTGAATCGAGACGAACATATCGGCGTGTGCCGAATGCGCCCGCTTCATGCGCTCGACCAAAGGCACAAAGTAGTCGCCATCGCGGGTCAGTACCGCGCGCATGCCGGGTTCGCGATTGATGCGCCCCGCTAGTGCGCGGGCAATCGCGAGCGTGACATCCTTCTCATGCGTGCCGCTCTGCCCGGTCGCACCGGGGTCATCGCCACCGTGGCCTGCGTCAACGGCGATGACCACAGCGCGTTCGGAGCCGCTCGGGGCATGCGCGGCGCGAACGCCGAGCGCCGGCGCCTGACGCTCGCGAGCTGACGACGGCAACGGCGACGCCGGCACCGGCACCGACGACGGCACTGCGGTCGATTGCAATGCGATGCGCAGCCGCCAGTCGCCGGATTGGAGCTCCTGCTCCTGCTGCTGCATCTGCATCGGCGAGCTCAAATCGAGCACCAGTCTGAGGCCGCGCTGCTCGTTCTGCCCCGAGCGCATCGCGCTCACCACGCTTCCGGCCGGCGGCGAGGGCAATGGCGCGAGACGGCGCGTGTCAAGCAGGTCGACGACCAGGCGCTCGGGATCGTGCAATCGGAAAACGTGTTGCGCGACGCGGCCCGAGAGCGACAGCGTGAGCACCGCACCCCCTGGGCTGGACTGCAAAGCAACGTGCTGCAATTGAACCGTGGCGGACCCGGGATGGGTGCCGGCAAGGGCCGTGCCGCTCATGCACAGCGCACTGAGCAAGCCAGCCCCCGCTGCCAGGTACACCGGCAGCGGTCCATCCATCCTAAATCGGCGCATCACCGGCACTCTCCCATTAGCGCTCAGGAATTTAAGGCGATCTCAACAGTACTTCAAGCTTTATTAGTCAGATACGTCACTAAGCTCATTTCAGGTCTGGCTTGGCAGTTCGCGTTCGACGAGCGCGAGCCACCCCTCCCCGAGGCTCGTTCGTGCTTCGATCAGCCCGGATCGCCCGTCCCCAGTGAGTTCCAGACGCAGCGTCAGATCGGGCACCGGCAACGCAGCGCTGACGTGCTCGGGCCATTCGACGAGCCATAACGTCCGGGCAGTGAAGTAGTCGCGCAGTCCGAGCTGCTCGAGCTCTCGGGGCTCGCTCAAGCGGTAGCAATCGACGTGCACGGCAAGGCCCGCACGCAGGCTATAGGTCTCGATCAGGGCGTAGCTGGGACTGCGTACTGTCTCGTCCGCGCCGAGCGCCTCGAGCAATGCGGCCGCCAGCGTCGTCTTGCCGGCGCCGAGTTCGCCGGACAGAAACAACAGCCGTGGCCCTGCGTCGCCCCAGGGACAAGCGTGCGCCAGCGCCGCTCCGAGCCGCGCGGTGTCCGCTGCAGTGCGCAGCAGCCATACGCTCCTCACGCTACAGATTGACCCAGCGGCTTATCGCCTCGGCCAGCTCGAGTGCCAGGATGCCGCGACTGCGATCGCGCGCGAGCTCATCGCCACCGAGTGCATGGGCGAGGACTCCGGCGCAGGCGGCCTGCCAGGGATCACGGCATTGCGCCAGAATCCCAGCAATGACTCCGGTCAATACATCGCCCATACCTGGCGCCGCCATCGCGGGATTGCCGCGCTCACAGATGCCCGGAATCTGCCCCTCGGCGCCGATCAAGGTTCCGGCGCCTTTCAGCACGATCACCGATCCGGGATGTCGCGCCTGCAGCGCGTGTAAGGCGGCCATGCGGTCGGACTGGATCGCCGCCGCGTTGCTGCCCAGCAGGCGCCCGGCCTCACCCGGGTGCGGCGTGAGCACCGAGCGCGCCGGCGCAGGCCGCGCGCTCTTTGCCAGCAAATTCAAAGCATCGGCATCGATGAGCAGCGGCTTGCCACAGCCCAACACGCCCTCGAACATCGAAGCCGCCCAGGTTGACTGGCCGAGTCCGGGCCCGACCGCCACCACATCCGCCGAGCCCAGCAGCGGCTCGAGCGCGGCCGCCTCCTCCACGGCGTGCACGATCAGCTCCGGCCGCCCTGCGACGACCGCGTTGAGATTGTCGCGGGCGGTGGCCACCGTTACGAGTCCGGCGCCCACTCGCAGACAGCTCTCGCCAGCGAGCCGGACCGCACCGGGCATCCCCGGGCCGCCGCCCACGATCAAGACTCGGCCGAAGTCACCCTTGTTGGCCGCGCGCCCACGTGGCGGCAGCGCGCGAGCAATCTCGCCCTCGCTGAGTCGTTGCAGCAGCGGACGAAACCGGAGCTCATCCGGCGGGGACAACTCGAGATCGTCAAATATCAGCCGACCGACGTGGTCGGGACCGGCCCCCAGGAACAAACCGGTCTTAAGCGCCACGAAGCTGATCGTGCAATCAGCGCTGACGGCAGCGCCCATGACCGCGCCGCTATCGGCATTTAATCCCGAGGGCAGATCCAGAGAGAATACTGGACGGTCACAGGCATTAATGGCGTGAATGGCTTGCGCCAGATCCGGCCGCACCGGCTCGTGCAGACCGGTTCCGAGCAGAGCGTCAACGATGACGTCCGTGGCGCCAAGCAGCGCCGCCTCGTACGCGAGGATGCGTCCGCCGCTGGCGCGAAAATCCTCGCATGCTCGCAGCGCATCACCACGCAGTGCCTCCGGCGCAACCGCGGCCAGCACCGCAGCCGAAAGTCCCGCCGCCTGGGCGAATCGCGCCAGCACGTAGCCATCGCCGCCGTTGTTGCCCCCGCCGGTGACGATCGCAATGCGCATCGCCGTGGGCCAACGGCTGCGCATCGCGCGCAGCGCCGCCTCGGCGGCACGCCTCATCAACGTGTAGCCGTCCGTGCCTTGCGCGATCGCGTAAGCATCGAGTGCGCGCACCTGCGCGGCCGAATACAGCACACTGGGGGAGGACATCGCCCGATTATACTGGGCGTACCGAGGCTCCCATGCATCAGATAACCCCTGCAGCGCAGGCGCTGCGTACCGCGATCGAGGATGCGGCGCGCTCATTCGGTTTCGATGCGATCGGCATTGCCGATGTTGAATTGGCCGACGACGAGCGCCACCTCGAAGACTGGCTGGCGCGCGGCTGGCATGGGCAAATGCACTACATGGCCCGGCATGGCCGTCGGCGCAGCCGTCCGGCGCAACTCCTGCCCGGCACGCTGCGCGTCATCTCCACGCGCATGAATTATTGGCCCGGCGCAGCCCGCCCGGCCGAGCAGGTGCTGGCGCAGACTGAGGCGGCCTACATTTCGCGCTATGCGCTCGGCCGCGACTACCACAAGCTCATGCGCAAGGCGCTGCGCGCGCTGGCAGAGGCGATCGCGAACCTCGCCGGTCCGCACGGCTATCGAGTATTCGCCGACAGTGCGCCGGTGCTCGAGAAGGCCCTGGCTCGCGACGCCGGCCTGGGCTGGATCGGCAAACACACCAACCTCATCGCTCGCGATGCCGGATCCTGGTTTTTTCTCGGCGAGATCTTCACCGATTTGCCGCTACCGGTCGATGCGCCAGCGAGCGCCCACTGCGGCAGCTGCACGGCCTGCATGCCGGCGTGTCCGACCGGCGCGATCGTGGCGCCGTATCAGCTGGACGCGCGGCGATGTATCTCATACCTGACCATCGAGCTCGAGGGCTCGATTCCCGAACCCCTGCGCGGCGCCCTCGCCAACCGCATCTATGGCTGCGACGACTGCCAGCTGGTGTGCCCCTGGAACAAATTCGCACGCGAGGCGGCGCATCCCGACTTTCGCGTTCGCCACGGCCTGGATGCGCCGCGGCTGGCCGAGTTGTTCGGCTGGAGCGCCGTGCAGTTCGACCAACGCATGCGCGGCTCGGCTATCTTCCGCATCGGCTACCAACGCTGGCTGCGCAATATCGCGGTGGCCCTGGGCAATGCGCACAGCACCGCAGCCGTGCTCGCAGCGCTGCACACCCGCCGCGAGGACGCCTCGCCGCTGGTGCGCGAGCACGTGCAGTGGGCACTCGAGGCACATCGGACGCGCGTCGCTACCGCGGCCCCGTCCGCCGTTGCCCACGGATTGTGTCGGTGAAGGCCTGGCCATAGCCGGCGGAGCCGTGAAAGTCGATCATGATGACGGCATATCCGGCCACGTCGCCCGCCATGCTGAGACGCACCTTCGAGTGTCCCGCATTCATTCTCCTGGGGTGCGCAGATTGTCGATCAGTCGAGCCCGGCCCAGCCGCGCAGCGGCCAACACGATCAAGTCCGCCGAGTTCGCGTCCGGTTTGGATAGATCGAGCGCGGAGAGAATCGTAAAATAATCGGGCCTCATGGCAGCGCGCTCGAGCGCGAGCCAGCCTTCTTTTTCGAGCGCAACGTAGTCCCGATTGCCCCCGGCGATGGCGTCCACCGCCGCGCGCAGCGCTTGATAGACTGCCGGCGCGCGCGTGCGCTCCTCCGCGCTGAGGTAGCGGTTGCGCGAGCTCAGTGCCAGCCCGTCGTGCGCGCGCACCGTCGGCGCATCGACAACCTCGACCGGCAGTGCCAGATCGAGCGTCATGCGGCGGATCACCATGAACTGCTGATAATCCTTTTCACCGAATACCGCCACGTCCGGCGCCACGATGCCGAACAGTTTCGCCACCACGGTCGCCACGCCGTCGAAGTGGCCGGGCCGAACTCGCCCGCAAAGGATGTCCGCCAGACCGCGTACGCTCACCAGCGTGCTCTGGCTGCCACCGCAGGGATAGATTTCCTCCACGCTCGGCGCAAACAGCAGATCGCAGTGCGCCTCGCGGAGCAGGCGTTCATCATCGAGCGGCGTGCGCGGATAGAGCGCGAAATCCTCATTCGGTCCGAACTGCAACGGATTGACGAAAACACTGGCGATGACGCGTTCGGCACGATCGCGCGCGGCCGCCAGCAGACTGCTGTGACCGTCGTGCAGATTGCCCATGGTGGGAACGAAGGCGATGCGCAGTCCGGCGGCGCGCCAGGCGCGCACGTGCGTGCGCACCGCCTCGATCGTCGTGACGGTCTGCATGTCGACTCGTGACTAGAAGCAGTGTTCGGGGGCCGGATAGTCCCCCGACTTGACGGCTTGTACGTAGCGCGCCGCTGCCTCCTGCGGCGAATCGGTGCCGGTCATGAAATTGCGCACGAAACGCGGTTTGCGGCCCGGGGTGATGTCGAGAATATCGTACAGCACCAGGATCTGGCCGTCGGTGTCGGGGCCGGCGCCAATGCCGATAACGGGCACTTTGACCGCCTCGGCGATCGTGCGCCCGAGGTCCGAGGGAATACATTCGAGCAATACCAGATCGGCACCGGAGGCCTCCAACGCCAGCGCGTCCTCGAGCATGCGCTGCGCGGCGACCGTCTCACGTCCCTGCACGCGAAAGCCCCCGGTCTTGTGCACCGACTGCGGCTTGAGACCCAGGTGTGCGCACACAGCGATGTCATGGCCCGCCAGAAATTCCACGATGTCGGTCTGTCCCTTGCCGCTCTCGAGCTTGATCATGCGCGCGCCGCCCTCTTGCATGAGGCGCACAGAGTTCGATAAGGCGAGCTCGCGCGAGGGATAGCTCATGAATGGCAAATCGGCCATTAGAAAGGGCCGATGCAGACCGCGCGCCACGGCGGCGCAGTGATACACCATGTGATCCATCGTCACCGGCACCGTGGTGTCATGACCCTGGATGACCATGCCGAGCGAATCCCCGACCAGCACGACATCCACGCCGGCGGCATCCAGCAGTACCGCGAAACTGGCATCGTACGCGGTCAGGCAGGCGATCTTCTCGCGGCGCTCCTTCATCTGCTCGAGCGTACTGAGCGTAACCGGCGGGCGATCGGAATCGCGCAACTGTAATTGCGAGTACATGGCGGGTCAGAATGAAGTACTTGCCAGCGCCACGCAACCTGCAGGACCCGGGGCAGCACTACAGCGCAGCATGACGCAATGGATTGTAGTAAAGCCGTCCACGGCGCATGCGGCGTATGGCGGCGAGCAACTCGGCGAAATCGGCCTCGCTGTTGACTGGATCGATTGCCGCGGCGTTGACGATCAGCAACGGCGCGGCCTCGTACTCGTGAAAAAACCGCGCATAGGCGTCGTTGAGCCGCTCGAGATAGCGGCGGTCGATGAACTGCTCGTAGGCAATGGCGCGCCGGCTGATGCGCCCGAGCAGCACATCCACCGGCGCCTGCAGGTAGATCACCAGATCGGGCTTGGGCGCATCGATCGCCAAACGCGTATAGACCTGCTCATACAACCGGTATTCCTCGTCTTCGAGCGTCGTCCGCGCGAACAAGCTGTCTTTGTCGATCAGGTAATCGGCAATGCGCAGCGGCGCGAACATGTCGTGCTGTTGGAGTCCCGCGAGCTGCTGGGTGCGCTGGAACAGGAAGTACAGTTGCGCCGCCAGGGCGCCGGCACGCGGATTGCGATAGAAGCGCTCGAGAAACGGGTTGGCGTCGGCACGTTCGAGCACCAGCTCGGCGCCAAGGGTCTCGGCGAGCTTGACCGCCAGCGTCGTCTTACCGACTCCGATCGGTCCCTCCAGCACGATGAAGCGGTGCGGCGGATGCTCTGGCATCATTGTTGTTGAGTTTCGTTGTGGAGACGCCAGATGCCCTCGGAACTGACTCGAGCGACGAGTTCGGCGATCCGCCCGCAGCCCGGCACCGGCAGCTCGGGAGCCACTTCGGACAGAGGATACAGAACGAAATTGCGCTCCACTATCCCGGGATGCGGAAGCTGCAGCTCGGGGCCCTCCAGCCGCAGCTGCGCGAACATCAGCAGATCCAGATCGATGCGGCGCGGCCCCCAGCGCTCGCGCGGCGGACTTCGGCCGAGTTCGCGCTCGAGTTTGCGCAGTTCACTGAAGAAGTCTGCCGCATCGAGCTGCGTGAGCAGGCCCGCCACCGCGTTGACGAAATCGGGCTGCACCACCGGCCCGAACGGCCTGGAGACATACAGGGAGGATCGCCGGAATAGACGCGTGTGGGGCAGTTCGGCCAATGCCGCGAGGGCACGGCGTACCTGTATCGCCGGCTCATCGAGATTGCTGCCCAGACCCACGTAGGCCGGATGCCACAGCATTCAAGCCGGGCCCCGAAAGCGCCGACGTCGCCGTCGTCGGTGCGCAGCGCGCTGCGGGGCGGCAGCACCGGGCTCGGCCGGGTTGTCGTCCTCGGCCGCGCTCGCAGCTTGACTCGCGCTCGGCTTGGGGCCGTGGGGCTTGGCGAGCGTATCGAGCATCGCCAGGCGCTGCTCGGGCGCTGCCTCCTGCAGTCGCGTCCACCAGGCGGCGATCTCAGCGGGCGCCAGACCGAGTTGCGCGCGCAGCATCAGCAGGTCAAAAGCGGAGCGGAAGCGCGGCTGCTCGAGCAACCGCAGCGCACGCTTGCCGCGCGGCTGCTCGAGGCGCGGCTGCAAGCCGTACATCTCGCGCACACCGAGCGCCACTCGGCGCGGAATCGTCACGCGCGTTGAAGCCACGCGCAGCGTGCGGTCACAGGCCTCGACGATGGCGCCCAGTTCGTGCCAACGCTGCGGCGGCAGCGACTCGATCGCATTGGCGATCGGCCCATAGAGCAGCAAGGCAAACAGAAACGTCGGCGTCACCGGTTTGTCGACCGCCACCCGGGCATCGGTGTTGCGCAGGCCCTGGCGCAAGAGCTGCTCGACCAGACCGTCGGGATGCGCCGCCAGATAGCGCTCGACCGCCGGAAACAGCACCTCGAGCAGCTGCCGCTGCCGCAGTACCTCGAGACTGCGTTCACCGTGACCGGTCAGGAACAGCTTGAGCGTTTCATCGAACAAACGTGCCGCCGGGACGCCACTCAACAGCGTACGCAGGCGCGGGATGGGCGCCGCGGTCGAGGGATCGAGCACAAAGCCGAGCTTGGCCTCAAAACGCGCGGCACGCAGCATGCGCACCGGATCCTCCCGATAGCGCGTTTCGGGATCGCCGATCAACCGCAGGCGATGCGCCGTGATGTCCTCGGCACCGCCGACGTAATCCCACAGGGAAAAATCGGCGATGTTGTAATAAAGGGAATTGACCGTGAAATCGCGCCGCCATACATCTTCGTCGATGCTGCCGTAGACGTTATCGCGCAGCAGGCGGCCATGGGTGTCCAAGACGCGCTCATGGTCGATACCGTTGAGTTCGGCCTCATCATCGAGCTCGGATTCCTCATCGAGCTCCGGCGCCTCGCCCTCTTCCGGATCGGCTTGCGGCACGGGCTCCTCGCTGGGCAACGGGGCGCTGGCGGCCCTGAATGTCGCAACCTCGATGAGCTCGCGGCCGAACACCACGTGCGCGAGTCGAAAGCGCCGCCCGACCAGGCGGGAGTTTCGAAACAGCTTGCGTACCTCATCGGGCAGGGCGTTGGTGGCGACATCGAAGTCCTTCGGATGCCGCCCGATCATCACGTCGCGCACGCAGCCGCCGACGAGAAACGCCTGGAATCCAGCCTCTTTCAGCCGGTAGAGGACACGCAATGCATTGCCGGAAATATTGGAACGGGAGACGTTGTGGTCGGCACGGGCGATGATGCGTGGCGGCGCGCCGATCGGTGTGGCCGGAAGGGTTTCGTTCAAATCGTCATACCCGCTTGAGCAATCAAAATGGGCGCCTATAATACCGCGCCTTTTCGACGCCTCCTGCCCTGACCGCTCCCTTCGTCTAGAGGCCTAGGACACGGCCCTCTCAAGGCCGGTACACGAGTTCGAATCTCGTAGGGAGCGCCAATAAATCAGGCACTTAGCGCCGTCACAAGCGCTGGTGTCTCGCCGTCGAACTGAATTTGCCGGCGACCCGTCCCAAGCGTGGACAGCGGGTTGTGCAGCCGCACGCCCTCGCCTGCATGAAGCTGGTGGTTTATACGTCGATGCTGGAAGGAGAAGTTAATTAAAGAGCCAGCTCGCCCGTAAGCTCGGCTGACATTTAATGCAGATCGATCGACTACTCGAGTTGCATCACGCTTCGCGCGTAGATCAGATCGGGGCCGCGCTCAATGCGATGGAGCGGCTGCCCGAGGAGCAGCACTTGGCCGTTGCCCTGGTCCTTATCGAGGGCTTGCCGTACAAGGAAGCCGCGCAGATCATTGGAGTACCCATGGGCACGCTGACCAGCCGGCTCGCGCGCGGCGGCGAAGCCCTGCAGGAGCTGCTGGAGCCGGGAGACATCGAATGAACACCAATATTCCGGACGAGCTGTTGACCGCCTACGTCGATGGGGAGTTGGAGGGAACCGAGCGCGCCCGGGTCGAACAGGCGATTGCTCACGATGCTCGACTCGCTCAGCGCGTAGCGCAGCAGCGCGCGCTGCGCGGACGCTTGCGCAAGGCCTTTGACGGAGCGCTACGCGAGCCACTGCCACAGCGCCTGGTCAACGCGGCCAAGCTCGAGGGCCGCTCGGGTCCCGCGCAGATCATTGATCTGGCCCGCGTTCGGGCCGAGCGGGCACGGCGCCCCGAACGGCGTCGCATTCCGATCCCAAGCCGCACCGCCGTGGCAATGACCGCCAGCCTCATCGTGGGCTTGGGCGCGGGGCTATTGATTGAGCATCTGATCGCCGGCGCGAGCCTGACCGAATACCGCGACGGCACGCTGCTCGCGAGCGGCTCGCTTAATCACGCCTTGAACGAACAGCTCGCCAGCGCGACGCCCGGTTCGGGCGCGGTGCACATCGGCTTGAGTTTCCGCGCCAAATCCGGGGGCTATTGCCGCACGTTCATGCTCGGCAGCAACCGCGACCTCGCCGGCTTGGCCTGCAAGGAACAGCAACAGTGGCGCATCCTGACTCTGCTCGGCGCCGATACACCCAACGCGCCGCGCAGCGCTCAGGCCTACCGCATGGCCGGTTCGGCGATGCCCGCACCGCTACTGCAGGCGGTCAACGAACACATCAGCGGCGAGCCGCTGGATGCGGCCGCCGAGGCCAAGGCTCGGCGCAGCGGCTGGCACTAAGGTGAAACGGTAGCCGGCCTCCGCTGCTCGGCGTTGCGTTGCGTCTCGTAGCGCTTACCGAGCAGGTAGCCGACCGGAAACCAGATGACCGACACCAGCACGCCAAATATGGCCAGTCCGGTCACCCCAAAGGGCAGGATCAGGGAACTGAGCCATGCCGAGCTGACGTCGCCGAAACGGTAGATGACCGTATCGATTACGTTCTTGGCCTTGTACCGGCTCTGCTGATCGACCACGGTGAACAGCATCTCGCGCGTGGGCTTGGCCACCGCGTATTCGGCCACGCGGCGCACGATCTGCAGACCGCCGAGGATCAGCAGCGCCGGCGAGAACGCGATCGCCAGAAACGCGAACACCATGATGAACGGGTTGAGCAGCAGCCCGAATTTGACGCCAAAGCGCGCGATGATCCGGCCGGTTCCGAACAGCTGAATCAATACCGCGATGCTGTTGACCGACAGATCGATCATGGCGTACGCCTGGGTGCGCGCTTCCCGGCTACTGAAGGCCTTGGTGATCAGCTCGCCGAGCTGGAAATAGACGATGGTGGAGATCCAGGTCATCAACAGCAGGAACAGCGCCAGCAACAGCAGGTACCTCGAGCGCAGCAGCAGCCGAAAGCCATCCAGCGGATTGCCCCCCAGGCGATGATCCAAACTCGTGCGCTGCCCCTCGCCGCCGGCTGCCAGTAGCTTCTGCTTTTCCTGCGCCAGCAGCCGCACCAGCACCGCCGTGGCGATGAAACCGGCAGCGGAAATCAGCATCAGGTCGTTGTTGCCGATGCGCTTGGCCAGAAAGGTCGCCAGCGCCGGGCCGACGATGCCGCCGACGGTGCCCCCGGCGGCGATGAACCCGAACAGGCGTTTGGCCTGACTGCGCGAGAAGATGTCGGCCATGAAGGTCCAAAACACCGAAATGATGAGCATATTGAAAGTGCTCACCCAAACGTAAAACGCCGCTGCAATCCATCGCTCCTGGTAGCGGGCGCCGGTGAACAGTGCGTAGAACACGAGGATCGTGAGCGCGACAAAGCCGTACACCCAGGGCAGGAACATGGACAGCTTGATGCGCGCTGCGAGCCCCGCATACAGCGGCGCGAACAGGAAGCTCGCGACAAAGGTGGCCGTGAACAGCTCCTGTATTCGATCCATGCCATAGACCGTGCCCATGGCGTCGCGCACCGGCTTGACGACCGAATAGCTGCCAAAGAGAAAAAAGAAATACAGCATGCTCAGGATGACGGCTTTGAGCTCGTAGGGCTCGATGGCAGCCACGGCGCGCAACAGGCGGGCGAATATGGACGGAGGGTGCGTGGCTGCCATGAGTCTCCTAGTCTGCCAGCTTCGCGCGCATCTGCTCAAAGCGTCGCCCGAGCAGCGAGGCGACCACGCCCCAACCCAGGCTGGCGCCGACCCCCAGGGCGATGGCGGCGTGGAAGCCGAAGCCAGCCGCTCGCAGACCGGTCTGCATCCAAGCCGAGCTCAGATCGCCGAAGCGGTACACCACGGTGTCGATGACATTCTTTGCTTTGTATCGACTGCTCTGCTCGACGACCGTGAAGCAGATTTCCCGGCTCGGGCGGGCGATGGCGTATTGCGCGACGCGCCGCACCACCTGCAGCGTCTGGATCATGAACAAACTCGGCGACAGCGCGAGGCCGAGGAATGCGAGCACCATGATGACAGGGTTGAGCACCAGCCCGGCGGTCACGCCGAATCGCTGCACCAGTCGGCCCAGACCGAAAGTCAGGATGGCGGCGCTGCACAGATTAACCACGAGGTCGATGTCGGCGATCGCCTGAGTGCGGCTTTCGATGGCCTGAAAGCTGCGCGCGACCAGATCGGTCTGAAAGAAATAGGCCACGGTGTTGACCCAGGTCATGAGCAACATGAACCCGGCCTGTCGGCGCGCATAGGCGGATTTGAACAGCTCACGGAAACCGTCAAAGGGATTGCCGGAGAGCCCATGATCGAGGGTAGATTGCTGCGCCTGATCGCTGCTCGCTTGTAGCGTCTGCTTCGCGCGCATCAGCAGATTGATCAGCCCGATGACGAGCAACAAGCCCGCCGCCGCGATCAGCAGCAGCCCGACCAAACCCAGCCGGCCGACCAGCAGCCGGGTGAGCAGCGGACCGGCGATCGCCCCGATCTCGCCGCCGGCAGCGATCAACGCGAACAACCGCGTGGCCTGGGCCGCGGAAAACACGTCCACCATCAGGCTCCAGAACACCGAGATCATGAACAGGTTGACGACACTGAACCAGACGTAATAGGCCCCGACGATCCAGCGGTTGTGCGGCGCCCACCTGAACAGCGCCGCGAATATCAGCACGTTGAACAACCAGAACCAGAACACCCCCGGCAGCAGGCGCTGCAGCTTCACTCGTGAAGCGAGTGCGGCATAGATCGGCGAGGCGATCAGGGTGCCGATGAACGTTGCAGTGAACAGATCCTGCAGCCGGCCGGTGCCGAGCACGGTCGCCATCGTGTCGCGCACGGGCCGCAGGATGTAATAGCTGCCCAGCAGTATGAAATAGCAACAGCACGCGAGCGCCAGGGCGCGGCGCTCCCCGGGGCGTATCTGTGCGGCAACTGCACCCAAGGGCCGCGCCGCCGCGCTAGCGCACGCGCCAGATCAGCAACAGCGCGGCGACCGCCAGCAGTCCGGTCGGCACCCACGCCAGCAGCAGCGGATTCAAGTTGAACACCAGCGTGCCGCTCTCGACCAGTCGCTGCAGGAAGAAGTAGACAATGCCCAGAGCAAAACCGAGGGTCGTGCGCGCGGCCAAAGACGCCGCGCGCAGCAGGCCGAATCCGAACGGCAACGCAAACAGCAGCGCCGCCAGAATGCCGGCGGTACGCGCCAGGCGCGACCAAAATGCGAATACGTACTGCTTGGCGTCGAGGTTGTTGTTGCGCAGATAGCGTATCGCCGTGTACAGCGTGTGCAGCGCCAGTTCGCCGGGGTCGCTGATGGCGAGCTGCAGCAGATCGGCGCCGGCGGCGGTGTGCAGCGCGCGCTGTGAGGATTGCAGGCTGGTCACCGAGTGATCCGTGAAGCGCGACTCCGCATAGCCCTGCAATTGCCAGGACTGCGCGCCCACGGCGGTGGCGTGCTCTGCATGGCCGATCGCGGCCACGCGATTGTCGCCGGCGAGATCGAAGATCAACATGCCGCCGAATTGAGCGACGCTGGAGCGCCCCTGCACGTTCAGTATCGTATCGCCATCCCGGATCCAGGCCCCGCCCGCGCCGGCGAAGCTGATATTGGCGTATTTGGCGAACGCCTTGCGCTCATCGGCCAGCTGGCCGAGCGGTTGCGCCAGAAACTCCCCGATCAGCAATGAGACACCGATCAACAGGCCGGCGCTGATCAGCGCCGCGGCGCTCAGGCGCAGCTTTGACATACCCGAGGCGCGCATGACGGTTATCTCGTGGCTGCGCGCCAGCACGCCGATACCGAGCAGTGCGCCGACCAGCGCACCGGCCGGAAACGACTCGAGCGCGAACTGCGGCACCGACATGGCCGAATAGGCCAGGGCGTCGAGCATGCCGTAGTGACCGACGCCGACGTCGCCCTGCTCGCCGATGAACACGAACAGCATGCCGAGCACCAGCAGCACCGCCATCACCAGCGCGATGGCCGATAGCAAGGTCCCGGCGATATAGCGATCCAGCAGCGTCACGGCGCGCCCCGACGCGCGCGCCACGTGCGCTTGAGTTTCGGCAGCGTGAGGATTGCCGCGCATCCCATCACAAACAATCCGTGCACCCACCATAGCCCGAATTCCGGGGCAATCCTGCCGCGCTCGAGCCAGGTTCGGCCCGCGAGCGCGAGGTTGGCATAGAGCGCGAAGATCAACACGGCAATCCAGACGTGTGCGTAGCGGCCCTGGCGCGGACGCAGTCGGCCGAGCGGTACCGCCAGCACCGTCAGCACCAGCGTCATGATCGGCAATCCGAGGCGCCACTGCAGTTCGGCGCGCAGCTTTGGATTGCCGCCCGCAAGCAGCTGCGCGGTACTCATCTCGTCCACACGCTGCGCGCGCCGGGCGCTGTCGGGCGTGCGGATGGGAATCAGCTGCTCGTCGAAGCGCATGATGCGGTAGCGGGTGCTGCCGGGTATACCCTCGAGCCGCTGGCCATCGTAGAGCGTGATGGTCTCGCTCTGGCCGTCGCTCGACAACGAATAGTGGGCACGGCGGGCCACGGTGGTCTCGATGATCGGCCCGTCGCTGCGCTTGACGAACACGCCGGCCAGATCGCCGCTGGGATCGGCTGCGCGCGCATACACGACTATGTGCCCGCCGGCAAAGCTGCGGAAGTTGCCGGGCGTCAGCGGCGCCGTGACGCTGGCGCGCAGCGCCTCATCGCGCATGGCCGCCTCGGCCGCCGCAGCGCGCGGCGCGAGCTCGAAATTGATCAGGACGATCAGCGCCGTCACCGGCAGCGCCAGCACCCAGACGGCGGCCGCGACCCGGCCGACCCCGACGCCGCAGGCCTGCGCCGCCGCCATCTCGCTGTCGTGATAAAGCCGCCCAAAGGCGAGGACGATGCCCAGCAGCAGTCCAATCGGCAACAGAATCGCCACGTTCTGGGCGGCGCCGAGACCGATCAGCTCGAGCACGAAGCCGCTCTGGTACTGCAGCTGCGCCGCACGCGCCAGCACCGCGCCGACCTGGTTGACAAACAGGATGGCGAACAGCACGACCGTCACGCCGATAAAGTTGACGGTCATTTCCCTGAGCATATAGCGCTGCAGAATTCGCAACAGGCCCTCATCCACAAGCTAAGCTTCGGCTACACTTCCGGGCGACCATCCCCGCAGCGCTATGCGCTGCAGCAGCCGCTAAGTTATACGAATATTTCGCAGGCAAACAAGGATTAACAAGATGCGATTCGAAGCTTTTAGCCGAAGAGCGGCCGAACAGCGCTGCGACTGCTTGGTGATTGGCGCGTTCGAGCGGGCTGAGCTCGGCCCCGAGGCGCTGGCGGTGGATCGCACGATGCGCGGACGCGTGCGCGCCCTGCTCGCGCGCGGCGACTTCTCGGGCCGCGCCGGTGAGACGCTGCTGATTTCAGAGCCCGTCGGGCTCAAGAGCGCGCGGCTGCTGCTGGTGGGTCTGGGCGGCAAGGCACAATACAACCGCCGCGCCTGGCGGCGGGCCGTAAGCAATGCGATCGCTGCGCTCGCGCGCACGCGCGTGGTCTCGGCCGCCCTCGCACTCGAGCGACCCGCGGCACGCGAGCTGGACGATTACTATTTTGGGCGCGCGATCGCCGAGGGCACGGGCGCCAGCCTCTACCGCATCAACGATCTGAAGTCGGCGCGAAAGCCACGCCCCCCCGCGCTCGCGCGCGTGCTGTGCGGGCCGATCGAAGGCGCCGCACTGGGCGCCGTGCGGCGCGGGCTCGCCGCCGGGGCCGCGCTTGCCGAGAGCGCGCGGCTGCTGCGTAATCTGTGTAATCTCCCGGCCAATGTCTGCACGCCGCGCTACCTGGCGGCGCAGGCGCGTGAACTCGGACGCACCTACCGCCGGCGGCTGCGCGTGCGCATATTTGATGAGGCCGGCATCCGGCGCCTGAAAATGGGCTGCTTCCTGGCCGTGACGCGCGGCAGCGAGGAGCCGCCGCGCTTCATCGTGCTCGAATACCGCGCTGCCCGGCGCAGTCACGCACCGCTGGTGCTGGTCGGCAAGGGTGTCACCTTCGACACCGGCGGCATCTCGCTCAAGGATCCGCCCAACATGGACGAGATGAAATTCGACATGTGCGGGGCGGCAACGGTTTTGGCCGCCATCGATTACGCCGCACGTAGCGAGCTCAAGATCAATCTGGTCGGCCTCGTGCCCACTTGCGAGAACATGCCCGACGGCCGCGCCGTCAAACCCGGCGACATCGTCACGAGCGCCTCGGGCCAGACGGTCGAAGTGCTCAACACCGACGCTGAGGGACGGCTGATCCTGTGCGATGCCTTGAATTATGCGCGCCGTTACGAGCCCGAGGCGGTGCTCGACTTCGCCACCCTGACGGGCGCCTGCATCATCGCGCTGGGCAATCATTTCAGCGGCGTCATGGGCAACGACGATGCCCTCGCGCGTGAGCTGGTCGAGGCCGGGGCGCGTACCGACGATCGCGCCTGGCAGCTACCGCTGACGGAGGAGTTTGGCGAGCAGCTGCGCAGCAACTTCGCCGACATGGCCAATGTCGCTGGCCGCGAAGGCGGGGCCATTACCGCGGCCGCCTTTCTGGGCAAGTTCACCCAGGGCCTCAAATGGGCGCACATGGACATCGCCGGAACCGCTTGGACCTCGGGTGTCGCCAAGGGCGCCAGCGGCCGTCCGCTGTCGCTGGTGGGGGATTTCCTGACCCGCCGCGCCGGCGGCTGAGCCGGTTCATGACGGCCGCTCAGCGTGTGGATTTTTACGTGCTGTCCGGCACCGAGGAGCGCTCACGCTTCAAACTGGGCTGCCGAATTGCGGAGCAAGCCTATCTGGCCGGCCAACGGGTATTTGTCTGGCTCGATGAACCCCAGTCCCTCGAGCGCTTTGATGAGCTGCTTTGGACCTTCGCCGATCGCAGTTTCGTGCCGCATGAGCTCTATGCCGAAGCACAGCAGTGGCAGCACACGCCGGTGCTGCTCGGCTGCAGCGCCCAGCCGCAGCAGCCGTACGATGTGCTGGTGAATTTGGGCAGCGCGATCCCGGCCACAGCCTCTCACGCCGCGCGCGTCGCTGAGCTCATCGATGCCGACGAGGAGCGGCGGCGCGCCGGCCGCAACCGCTTTCGCCAGTACCGCGACCGGGGCGTGGCGCCCGAGACCCGCAACATCGCTGCCGAGGATTCCCCTTTGGCGCCTTGACGCCTTAAGGACGGAGTTTCCTCGGATGGACAAAGTCTACTCGCCCGCCGAAATCGAGCAGCGTTTGTATCAGCGATGGGAGGCGGCTGGCTATTTCGCGCCGCGGCCCGCGCAGCGCAGCTATTGCATCATGATTCCGCCGCCGAACGTGACCGGCACGCTGCACATGGGGCATGCATTCCAGGACACGATCATGGATGCGCTGACGCGCATGCATCGCATGCAGGGCGACGCCACGCTGTGGCAGCCGGGTACCGATCATGCCGGCATCGCCACGCAGATGGTGGTCGAGCGTCAGCTCAACGCGGCCGGCCAACGGCGCACGGACATGCCGCGCGAGGCATTCATAGAGCGGGTCTGGGCCTGGAAGGAGCAGGCGGGCGGCACGATCTCGCGCCAGCTGCGACGCCTCGGCGCCTCGGTCGATTGGTCGCGCGAGCGCTTTACGATGGATGCCGGCCTGTCGCAGGCGGTCATCGAAGCCTTCGTCCGCCTGCATGAGCAGGGCCTGATCTACCGCGGCGAGCGGCTGGTCAACTGGGACCCGGTGCTGCGCACGGCGCTGTCGGATCTGGAGGTCCTGTCCGAGGAAGAGGACGGCCAGCTCTGGTATCTGCGCTATCCTTTGAGCGACGGCGACGGTCATGTCGTGGTCGCGACCACGCGCCCTGAAACCATGCTGGGCGACGCCGCCGTGGCCGTCAATGCCGAGGACCCGCGCTATCGCCATCTGATCGGCCGCCGCGTAAAACTGCCGCTGACCGAGCGCGAGATTCCGATCATCGCCGACAGCTTTGTGGATCCGGCCTTCGGCAGCGGCTGCGTGAAAATCACACCGGCGCATGACTTCAACGACTACGCGATCGGCCTGCGCCATGGCTTGCCGTTGATCAACATCTTCACGCCCGAGGCGCGTCTGAATGAGCTCGCGCCCGTGCGGCTGCGCGCTCTGGATCGATTCGAGGCGCGGGCGCGCATCGTCGAGGAGCTGCAGCAGACCGGCCTGGTCGAGCGCATCGAGCCGCACAAACTCATGACGCCCAGGGGCGATCGCAGCGGTGCGGTCATAGAGCCCTATCTGACCGATCAATGGTATGTGCGCATCGCGCCGCTCGCCGCCGAGGCCATAGCGGCGGTCGAGTCCGGTCGCGTACGCTTCGTGCCCGCGAACTGGGACAAGACCTACTACCAATGGATGCGCAATATCCAGGACTGGTGCATCAGTCGCCAGCTCTGGTGGGGCCATCGCATCCCCGCCTGGTACGACGAGCAGGGCAATATCTATGTCGCTCGCTGCTGCGCGCAGGCGCGCGTGGCCGCGCGCGCGCACCACGGCCGGGACGTGCCGCTGCGACAGGACGAGGACGTGCTCGATACCTGGTTCTCCTCCGGGCTGTGGCCATTCTCGACCCTGGGTTGGCCGGCGCAGACCCCGGAGCTCGCGCAGTTCTACCCGACCGACGTGCTCGTGACCGGCTTCGACATCATCTTCTTCTGGGTCGCACGCATGATCATGCTCGGGCTGAAGTTCATGGCCGACGTGCCGTTCCGCGAAGTCTACGTGCATGGGCTGATTCGCGATGCGGAAGGCCAGAAGATGTCGAAGTCCAAGGGCAACGTGATCGATCCGCTCGATATCATCGACGGCATCGAGCTGCCGGCGCTGGTGGCCAAGCGCACCAGCGGATTGATGCAGCCGCATCTGGCTGCGAGCATCGAAAAGGCGACGCGCAAGCAATACCCCGAGGGCATTGCGGCCTATGGCACCGATGCGCTGCGCTTCACCTTCGCCTCGCTCGCCACCCAAAGCCGTGACATCCGTTTCGATCTGGCGCGCGTGGCCGGATACCGCAATTTCTGCAACAAGCTCTGGAACGCCGCGCGCTTCGTGCTGCGCGCATTCGACGGCGCCGCCCCCGAGGCAGCGTCGAGCCACGGCGCGCAGTCCGCTGCGGGCGAAGCGGCTGCAGCTCCCGCCAGCGAACGCTGGATCCGCTCACGCCTGGGCGCGACGATCACCGCGGTCGATGAGGCATTTCGCGACTACCGCTTCGATTTCGCCGCCAGCGCACTGTATGAATTCACCTGGCATGAGTTCTGCGACTGGTACCTCGAGATCGTCAAACCGGTGCTGCAGTCCCAGGATCTGACAGCATCGCTCGGCGCCCGCCGCACGCTGCTGGCGGTACTGGAAACCCTGCTGCGTCTGCTGCACCCGCTGATGCCCTTCATTACCGAGGAGATCTGGCAGCGCGTCGCGCCGCTGGCCGGTGTCGCCGGCGACAGCATCGTGCTCGCACCCTGGCCCAGTGCGGGCGAATTTCCCGCCGACGCAGCGGCGGAAGAGGAGCTGCGCTGGGTCATGCAGGCCGTGCTCGGCATCCGCCAGATTCGCGGCGAGATGGACATCGCCCCGGCGCGACGATTGCCGCTGCTGCTGCAGCATGCGAACGAGCGCGACCTCGCGCTCATCCGGCGCCATGAGGCCCTGCTGTCACATCTGGCGGGACTTGCGAGCCTGCGCGCTCTGCATGCCAACGAGGCGCCGCCGCCGGCCGCCGCCGCCATGGTCGGCGCGCTGACACTGCTGGTGCCCATGTCGGGTTTGATCGAGCCAGCGAGCGAACTGCAGCGCCTGGAGCGGCGTGTGCAGAAAATCGAACAGGAGCTGATCAAATCTCGCGGCAAGCTCGCCAACGATCATTTCGTGCGCAATGCGCCGCCCGACGTGGTGGCGCAGGAACGAGCGCGCCTGGCCGAGTTCGAGCGCACGCGCCACGGCCTGGCGCGGCAGATCGAACAAGTCCGCGCGCTGGCCCTGACATGAGCAGCCTCGACGCAACGATCGCGGCCATCGAGCGCGTGATCCTCGGCAAAGGGGCCCAGGTGCGGCTGTGCCTGGCGTGCCTGCTCGGGCGCGGACATCTGCTGATCGAAGACGTCCCCGGAGTCGGCAAGACCACGCTGGCGCAGACTCTCGCCCGCGTGCTCGGGCTGGAGTGGTCACGGCTGCAATTCACCAGCGACATGTTGCCGGCCGATATCGTCGGAGTATCGATCTTTGACCGCAATACGCACAAGTTCCAGTTTCGGCGCGGCCCGGTATTCACCCAGCTGCTGCTGGCCGATGAGATCAATCGCGCGAGCCCCAAGGCTCAGAGCGCGCTGCTCGAGGCGATGGAAGAACGTCAGGTCAGCGTCGACGGCATTACCTACGCTTTACCCGAGCCGTTCTTCGTGGTCGCGACCCAGAACCCGCATGAGCAGATCGGCACCTACGGGCTGCCCGAATCGCAGCTCGACCGCTTCTTGATGCGCGTGAGCCTGGGCTATCCGGATCCGGCCGCCGAGCGCCGCGTGCTGTTGCAGGGCGAGCGCCGCGAGCTGCTGCATGACACCCCGAGCGTACTGGGACCGGCTCAGGTGTTGTTGCTGCAGCGAGAGGCCCGCAGCGTACATGTCTCACCTGCGCTGCTGGATTATGTGCAGGCACTGGTAGCGCGCACGCGCGCGCAGCTGCCCCTCGGATTGTCCCCGCGCGCCGCTCAGGGTCTATTGCGCGCCGCTCAGGCCTGGGCCCTGATCGAGGGCGAGTCGGCGGTGCTGCCGGAGCACATTCAAACCGTGTTCCCGGCGATCGCGGCGCATCGCCTGGTGGCGCCCGAGGGTGAAGCCGCCGAGCGCGGCAGCGAGATCGCCGATGCGCTCATCCGCGCCGTCCCGGTACCCGTTTAAACCGCGCGCCCGGCTCAAGCGCGCGGTCTCCGCCTGGGCGCGCTCGCGACAGGGCGAGGATCGCGCCCCGCTGACGCTGCAGCCGCGTCGCGTGTACATTCTGCCCACACGCGCCGGCATGGCTGCAGCGCTGTTACTGTTTGTGATGCTGCTCGCGGGGTTGAACTACGAAAACAGCCTGGCACTGCTGCTGTGCTTCCTGCTGGGCGGCGTCGCGCTGGTATCGATGTACCAATGCCACCGCACGCTGAGCGGACTGGAGATCAGCAGCGCACAGGTCGAGTCGGCCTTTGCGCATCGCTACGGCGAGCTGCTGCTCGGGTTCCAGAACACGGCGTCCGCCGCGCGACGCTCGCTGTGCCTGCGCGTCACCGACGTGGCACCGAAATGCTTCGAGCTCGCGCCGCACAGCGCCTGCCGGGTGCGCGTGCGCTACCAGGCGCGCGCGCGCGGCCGCCAGCGTATCGACCGGCTGCAGCTCTCGAGCAATGCGCCGCTGGGCTTATTTCGGGCCTGGACCTGGCTGCATCTGCCTCTGCAGGCACTGATCTATCCGGCGCCGATTCGTCTGCGGCCGTTGCCGCCGCCGGTGGGTCTGCCGCGCCGAAGCGAGCGCGAGCGCCGATTGAGTGGCGAAGAGGAATGGGCGTGGCTGCGACCGTTCCACGACAGCGACCCGCAGCGCCGGGTAGCTTGGAAAGCCTACGCGCGCGGTGCGCCGCTGATGGTGGCCCACTACGATGCGCCCGCCGGCGCGCAGCGTGTGCTCGCACTGCAGCCCTTGCGCGACCTGCCGCTCGAGAGCGCGCTCTCGCAACTCGCCGATTGGGTGCTCGAGTGCGAACGTCGCGGCGAGAGCTATGCGCTGGAGCTGCCGGGCCGATCGGTGCCGGCAGGGCACGGGCTGGCGCAGCGGCGCCACTGCCTCGAAGCTCTGGCGCTCTACGAGGCCTGATGAGCGCCGATGCGCCCCCGGAAATTGCCGCACCGACGCAGCGCTGGGCGCTGGCGGGATTACTCGGTGCGGTGCTGCTCAATCTGCACCACACCGCCCCGTGGTGTCTGCCGGTGGCATTGGCCGGCGCCGCCTGGCGCATCTGGGCCGCACAGCGTCCATCGCGACTCATGGGGCGCGCGCTGCGCGTTGGGGTCGCCGTGGTGCTCACGCTCGCCGTACTGATCGGCTTTCGCACGCTCAACGGTTTGGACGCGGGCGCGAGCCTGCTGGTGGCGATGGCGGCGCTGAAGCTCATGGAAACGCAGCGCGTGCGCGACTGGCTCATTGTGGTCGGCGCATCGCTGTTTCTATTGCTCGCAGCGTGCCTCGCGGCGCAGACCCTGTGGCTCATCCCGTTCTATGCCGCCGAGCTGTGGCTGCTGTGCACGGCCCTGTATGCGCTCGGCGCCGGCCCGAATGTTCCGGCTCCCGCGCTGCTGCTGCGCACCGCGGCACGCAGCCTGTTGCTCGCGCTGCCGCTCGCGATCCTGCTGTTCCTGTTCTTTCCGCGCCTACAGGGCTCGCTCTGGGCGGTGCCAAGGGAGGACGAGGCCGTGACCGGATTGGGCGAGCAGATGAGTCCGGGCAGCATCTCGCAGCTGACCGAGTCCGACGAGCCCGCGATGCGCGTGAGCTTTGATGGCGCGCTGCCGCCGCGCGCGGAACGCTATTGGCGCGGACCGGTGCTGCACGAGTTTGATGGCTATACCTGGCGTCGCATTCGCGCGGATTTCGGCTCGCCACCGCCGCTCGAATTCGCCGGCCGCGGCTACCGCTACGAGGTCACGCTCGAACCCAATACGCATGGCGTGCTGATCGCGCTCGAACTGCCTCGCGGCGTTCCGGTACAACCACCGTCGGTATTCGCGACTTTCGATTACCAGCTCATCGGCTCAAAGTCGGCGAGCAGCGCAATCAGTTACCGACTCGAGTCGTTCCCGAAGCATCGCAGCCTCGAGGCGCTGTCCCCGGACGTGCGGGCGCTCGACCTGGCATTGCCGCGTGCACGCAATCCGCGCAGCCTGGAGCTCGCGCACAGCTTGCGCGCAGCGGCGAAGGACGAGCGAGCGTACGTCAAGGCAGTACTCGACTACCTGCAACAGGGCGGCTTTGAGTACACCCTTACGCCACCGCGGCTCAACCTCAATTCGATCGACGATCTGCTGTTCAATACACACGAGGGATTCTGCGGCCACTACGCCTCGGCGTTCGCGATGCTGATGCGGGCCGGCGGCATACCGGCGCACGTCGTGACCGGCTATCTCGGCGGTGAATGGAACCGCTTCGGCAACTATCTGCTGATCCGGCAAGCCAATGCGCACGCCTGGACCGAGGTGTGGCTCGACGGTCTGGGTTGGCTGCGGATCGACCCGACCGCGGTCGTGGCGCCCGATCGACTCAACAGCGATCTCGACGATGTGCTGGCGGGCGCAGGCGTAGCGAGTCGGCGAGCGAGCGCCGCGCCATGGATTGCGGCCACGGTGCAGGCCTGGCAGGCCATGAATGCCTGGTGGCAGGATGAGTTCATCAACTTCAACATGACCAAACAGCTCAATCTGCTGGGCGCGCTGGGCTTGAAGGACCGCGACCTGGAGGCGCTCGTGGTACTGCTGGCCGTCGGCGGCACGCTCTGGCTGTCGCTGCTGGCGTGGCGCGGACGCCAGACCTCGGTCGCGCTGCCGCGCGATGCCTTGAGCCGGAGCTGGCGCACGCTCGAGCGTACGCTGCGGCGCGGCTCCGCCGCACGAGCGCCGTACGAGGGGCCCATAACCTACAGCGAACGAATCGCGAGCGAGCGTCCCGAGCTCGCTGCCACGCTCAAGCCCCTGGCGCGGCACTACGCGCACCTGCGCTACGGCCGCCATTGCAGCGCCGCACAGCTGCAGCGATTTCGTCGTGCCGTGCGGTTGTTCACGGCTCGAATTCCGCGTTGAGCGGTTCGCGCCCGCCGCCCGGCACACGCGATAGCAGCCACGCACCGAGCACGAAAAAGACCGTCAGGGCAAGTATCGACAGGCGCTGATTGCCGCTCGTAATCGCCACCACGCCCATGACTAGCGGTCCGAGCACTGCGGCGAACTTTGCCAGCATGTTGTAGAAGCCGAAGTACTCCCCGGCGCGCTCGCGCGGTATCAGGCCCGCGAAATACGAGCGTGACAGCGCCTGCACACCGCCCTGCACAGTTCCGACTATGGCGGCCAGGACATAGAACTGCCATTGCGAGCGCATGAAGTAGGCATAGACGGTTACGGCTAAGAATACGGCCAGGCCCAGATAAATCGCGCGCTTGGTGCCGATACGATCGCCCAACCGCCCGAACATCACAGCGCAAGGCCAGGCGATGAACTGCACCAGCAGCAGGGCCTGGATCAGAGTGTTGGTGGGGAAGCCGAGTTTGATCCCGTAGTCCACTGCCATCTGCTGCAGCGTCGCGATGCCGTCGATATACAGCCAGTACGCGAGCAGGAAGTTCAGCACCGGCTTGTCGCGCAGCACGATGCGGATTGTGGCCCACAGCTCGCGCCAGCCGGCGAGCTCGTCAGTCGCCGGGGGCTCGCCGACGTACCAGAACATGGGCAGCGTAAAGACGACCCACCACACTGCCACATCGAGAAAGGCCACGCGGGTTGCGGCAGCCGCGTTCGGCAGGTGAAACCACTGCGGGTACTGGACCATCACTACATTGAACGCAAACAACACACCGCCGCCCAGATAGCCGAGTGCGAACCCCAGCGCCGAGACCCGGTTGCTCTCGCGCCGCTCGGCGACCTGCATCATCAGCGCATCCTGAAATGAGGATCCGGCCCAGAAGCCCAGTGAAGCGAGCCCGAACACCACCAGCGCCAGGACCCAATGCCCGGCACCGATCGGCGCCAGCAACGCGGTGGCCAGCGCGCCGAGCACGGTGCATAGCCCGAACCAGCGCTTTTTGCGCCCGCGCACATCGGCCAGCGCGCCGAGCCAGGGCGCGAGCAGCATGACGATGAAGCTGGCGGTGGAATTGGTCAGGCCGAGATAAAAGGTCGAGGTCGTGCCGGGCAGCGTCGAGGCCCAGTATTTGTCGAAAAAAATGGGAAACAAACCGACCAGCACGCTAGTAACGAAGCCGTGGTTCGCCCATGCCGTCAGCGCCCAGGCCCATTGCGCGGCGCGTCTCGGTGTCACGCTCTAGCTCCTCATTCGCTCTGATGCTCGCGCGTCTCATGAAAGCGGATATCCGGGTTTCGCTCGAGCGTGAGCTGCAGGTTCACGCGCGAGCTCGCCAGGTACACCAGTTCGCCATTGTGATCGAGCGCCAGGTGCTCGAAAGCCCGGGTGCGGAACTCTTCGAGCTTGCGCGGATCCTGCGCCGTCACCCAGCGAGCCGCGTGCACCGCAATGTTGTCGAACACGCATTGCACACCGTACTCGTCCTGTAGCCTGAAGGCGACCACCTCGAACTGCAGTTGGCCGACCGCGCCCAGGATCAGATCGCTGTTGCGCAGTGGCCGGAATAGCTGGGTTGCGCCTTCCTCGCACAACTGATCGAGCCCCTTGCCCAGCGCCTTCATGCGCAGCGGGTCCTTGAGCACCGCACGGCGAAAGATCTCGGGCGCGAAGTTGGGGACGCCGGTGAAGTGCAGCGGCTCGCCTTCGCTGAAGCTGTCGCCGATATTGATCGTGCCGTGGTTGTGCAGGCCGATGATGTCCCCGGCATAGGCCTCCTCGGCCTGCGAGCGGTCGGCGGCCATGAATGTCAGCGCATCGGCGATCTTCATTTCCTTGTTCAGACGCACGTGCCGCACGCGCATGCCGCGCTGATAGCGCCCCGAGCACAGGCGCAGAAAGGCGATGCGGTCGCGATGGCCCGGATCCATGTTGGCCTGGATCTTGAACACGAATCCCGTGAGCTTCGCTTCGGTGGCCTCGACGGTGCGCTCCCGGCAGGTGCGCGGCAGCGGTGCGGGCGATTCGCTCACGAACGCCCGCAGCAATTCCTCGACCCCGAAGTTGCTGATCGCCGAGCCGAAGAACACCGGGCTCTGGCGGCCGGCGCGATAAGCGACGCGGTCGAAAGCCGCGGTTGCGCCGCGCACCAGCTCGACCTCGGCCGTGAAGGCTTCGGCCTGATCGCCGAGCAGCTCGCGCGCCTGCAGCGACTTCAGGCCTTCGATGACCCGATTGTCGCCGACGCGGCCGCGCTCTCCGGCCTCATAGACGTAGATGCGATCCTCGAGCAGGTGATAAATGCCCTTGAGCTCGCGGCCCATGCCGATCGGCCAGGTCACCGGGGCGGTTTGGATCTTCAGGACGCGTTCGATTTCATCGAGCAGTTCGATCGGTGCGCGGCCGTCGCGATCCAGCTTGTTGATGAAGGTCATGATCGGCGTGTCGCGCAGTCGACAGACTTCCATAAGCTTGACGGTGCGCTCTTCCACGCCCTTGGCGCAATCGATCACCATCAGCGCGGAATCCACCGCGGTCAAGGTGCGGTAGGTGTCCTCCGAGAAGTCCTCGTGCCCCGGAGTATCGAGCAGATTGATCACGTGTTCGCGGTATGGGAACTGCATGACCGAGCTGGTCACGGATATGCCGCGCTGCTGCTCGAGCCGCATCCAGTCCGAGGTCGCATGACGCGCGGCCTTGCGACCCTTGACTGTGCCGGCCATGGCGATGGCGCCGCCAAACAACAGCAGCTTTTCAGTCAGCGTGGTCTTGCCGGCATCCGGATGCGAGATGATGGCAAACGTACGCCGCCGCGCGATTTCCTGCTCGAGCGTAGTCATGAGGGCGCGCGAGTCTAATCGATGTAGCGTTTGAGCACGATGGCGTCCTCACGGCCGCCGATCGCCTGGTAGTAGCCACGACGCACGCCGATCTGCATGAAGCCGAGCGATTGATACAGGCGGATTGCCGACAGGTTCGAGGGCCGCGCTTCCAGAAAGGCCGCGGCCGCCCCGGCCGCGGCCGCCGCCCGCAGCAGGTGATTGAGCAGGCGCCCGCCTATGCCGCGGCAGCGATAGGCTTCCTCGATACACACGTTGAGCAGATGCGCCTCGGCCGCCCCGACGCTCATGACAGCGTGGCCGACGATCGCGGCGCCTATTTCGACCACGCGACAGAAATAATTGACGCGCAGGCAGTCGCGAAAAATCCCCTCGGTCCAGGGAAAAGCGTAGGACGCGCGCTCGATGCGCACCACCTGGGCGATATCCGCCTCGTGCATGCTGCGGATCGTCACCTCGGGCAGCCCGATAGCGTCTTGTCTTACGACAGCCATAGCACCCGTATCGGGAACTGTACCCCTCGCTTAGCTAGCCCGCCGCCGCCATGGGCTGCGAGCGCAACCGCGCCAGCTCATCGCGCGCGAACTTCAGATCGACCCAGGCCTTGCGCTTCTCGCCGGGGCTGCGCAGCAGGTAGGCCGGATGGTAGGTGACGATCAAAGGCGTTGCGCGTTCACCGAAGCGATGCACCTGACCGCGCAGACGGCCGATCGGCGTGTCGGTCGCGAGTAGATTCTGCGCGGCGATACGGCCGACGGCCACGATCAATCGCGGCTGCAGCAGCTCGACCTGGCGCTGGAGATACGGCAGGCAGCTGGCCACTTCCTCGGCCTTTGGGTCGCGATTGCCCGGCGGGCGACACTTGAGCACGTTTGCGATGTAGACACTCTCGCGCGGATTACCCATGGCGCGCAGCATTGCATTGAGCAGCTGTCCGGCGCGGCCGACGAACGGCTCACCCTGGCGGTCTTCTTCGGCCCCCGGGGCTTCACCGATGACCAGCAGCTCGGCCTGCGTGTTGCCGACCCCAAATACCGTCTGCGTACGCCCGCGGCTGAGCTCGCAGCGTGTGCAGACGCTGACCTCGGCACGCAGCGCCTCCCAGGCCGGCGCGTGCGCCGATCGCGGTGCGGGAGCCAGGACCGGAGTCGGTACCGAGCTCAGCGCCGGGGCCCGCGAGCGCCACAGATCGACGCCCAAAGCCTCCAGGTACTGCTCGCGCCTGCTCATTCGGCGCGTTCTTTGCTCAGTGCGGCCCGCTCACTGCGCCGGGAGCGGCGGATGCGCCGCCACAGCCATACCACGGGCGACCAGAGGGCGTAGCCGCCGAATATTGCCAGCAGTACTGCCGGCGGATCCGGGGCAATGATGATGAAACCCAGCGCCACGACTACGAGCCATATGAACCGTACCGGCCGGGTCAGATCGAAACTCTTGAAGCTGAGATAACTGAATCGGCAAACCATGAGCGCCCCGGCCGCGGCGGTGATCGCGAAGGCCAGGATCAATCCGGGCAACCCCGGTTCGCGCCATTCGCTCGATTTCCAGAGGAATGCTGAGACGATGGCGGCGGCTGACGGGCTGGGCAGGCCTTCGAAATAGCGTTTGTCTCCCCCCACGCGCACATTGAATTTGGCCAACCGCAGGGCGGCGGCGACAGCGTAGAAAAAGGCGGCCAGCCAGCCAAAGCGATACCAGAGCTTGCCGTACTCGGCGATCCTCGCCACGCCCCATTGGTAGGAGACGATGGCCGGTGCGAGGCCGAAGGCCACCATATCCGCCAGGCTGTCGTATTCCTTGCCAAAGGCGGTCTCGGTGCTGGTAAGTCGCGCGACGCGTCCGTCCAGGCCGTCGAAGATCATGGCGACGAAGACCGCAATGCCGGCACGTTCGAAGTTACCGTCGATGGCCGCGACAATGGCGTAGAAACCGGAAAACAGGCAACCGGTGGTCAGCAGGTTTGGTAGCAGGTAGATGCCGCGAGGCTGGGTCCGCACGGGTAGGCGCTCTGGATCCATGTTGGGGGCATCATAGGTCGCTTGCGGCGTAAGGCAACAGGCCTGTTAGGATTGCCGACCCCAAACCCGCAACGAGCGCTTCTGCCCCCTTCATGCGTCTGTCCCAATACCCGATCCATACCGTCAAGGAAACGCCGTCCGAAGCCGACGTCGTCAGTCATCAGCTCATGTTGCGCGCCGGACTGATTCGCCGCCTTGCTGCCGGCATCTACAACTGGCTGCCCTTGGGTCTGCGTACCCTGCGCAAGGTGGAAGGCATCGTGCGCGAGGAGATGAATCGCGCCGGCGCCCTCGAGCTGCTTCTCAGCGCCGTTCAGCCCGCTGAGCTGTGGCAGGAGTCGGGCCGCTGGAGTGAATACGGCCCGGAGCTATTGCGCATCAAGGATCGCCACGAGCGTGACTTTGTGATCGGCCCGACGCACGAAGAGGTGATCACCGACATTGCGCGGCGCGAACTGAAGAGCTATCGCCAGCTGCCGGTCAATTTCTATCAGATCCAGCTGAAGTTCCGCGACGAGATACGACCGCGTTTTGGCGTCATGCGCGGCCGCGAATTCATCATGAAGGACGCCTACTCGTTCCATGCCGACGAACACTCGCTGTCGCAGGGCTACGCCTCGATGCGCGCCGCCTACACGCGTATGTTCGAGCGTATGCGGTTGAATTTTCGCGTTGTACAGGCCGATACCGGCGCGATCGGCGGCAGCGCCTCGGAGGAATTCCAAGTGCTGGCCGCGTCAGGCGAGGACGCTATCGCCGTCTCCGACGCCGACGATTTCGCCGCCAACGTCGAGTTGGCCGCGGCGCTGCCGCCCGCCGCCCCGCGGCCTGCCCCGGGGGCGCCGCTCACGCGCGTGCCCACACCCGCTGCGCGCACCATTGCCGAGCTCAGCGCCCTGCTGCGGGTACCGCCCGCGCAGTGCCTCAAGACCATGATTGTGGCCGGCAGCGAAGGGGCGCCGGTGGCGCTCATCGTGCGTGGCGACCACGAGCTCAATGCCCTCAAAGCGCAGCGGCTGCCGGGGGTCGCGAGCCCCTTGCGCCTGGCGAGCATCGCCGAGGTGAACAGCGCTTGCGGCTGCGAGCCCGGCTTCATCGGGCCCGTCGGGCTCGAGGGTGTGCGCGTCTATGCCGATCACGCCGCGCTGGCAGTGGCGGATTTTGTTTGCGGGACGAATGAAAAGGATGTGCACTGGACGGGCGTCAACTGGGGCCGTGACCTGCCCGAGCCCCTCGGCGTTGACCTGCGCAACGTGGTGCCCGGTGATCCGAGTCCCTCCGGCCACGGGCAGCTCAGCATCGCGCGTGGCATTGAAGTCGGTCATATTTTTCAGCTCGGCCGCAAATATAGCGCCGCGATGAACGCCACGGTGCTCGACGAGGCCGGTGCGCCCGTGGAGATGCTTATGGGCTGTTATGGCATTGGTGTGACGCGTATCGTTGCCGCCGCGATTGAACAGAATCACGATGAACGCGGGATAATCTGGCCGGACCCCATTGCGCCGTTTCATGTCGTGCTGGTGCCGCTCAACATGGAGAAATCCGCGCAGGTGCGCGCCGCGGCCGATGCGCTCTACGCGCAGTTCGGCGCTGCCGGCATCGAGGTGCTCTACGACGATCGCGATGCCCGTCCCGGCGTCAAATTCGCCGACGCCGAACTGCTCGGCATCCCGCACCGTATCGTCATCGGCGAGCGCGGGCTCAAGGCCGGTACGCTCGAATATCGCCATCGCCGCGCCACTGACAGCGAGGATTTTCCGCAGCATGAGGCGCTCGAGTTCATCCGCGCACGACTGCAGCTCTAGCGGCGCGCGCGCACGCTGCAGGGCGTGGTGGCCGGTAAGCGGGATCGGGCTGATGTGGCTCGCGCTCGGCAGCACGATCAGCGCCGCCGCTACACCTAAGCCCGCGCCGGCCCAGCGATCAGCGCAGCAGGACCCGGAACTGCGGGCGGTGGTGCAGCAGACTATCGATCAGGCGCAGTGCTTCGCCGACCAGTACGACTCGGCGGTCTGGTACACGCTGATGGAGCCAAAGTTGCGGCGCTACGTAAGGAATGACCCCGAGCGGCTCGAAATCCTGCAGACCGTGTATTGCGAAACCCATCGCAGTGGCGTCTCGGTGCTGCCGGCGGGCTTGGTGATGGCCGTGCTCGATGTCGAAAGCGGCTTTGATCGATGGGCCGTCTCCAGCACCGGGGCCGTCGGACTCATGCAGGTCATGCCCTTCTGGCCCGAGCAGCTCGGCATGCGTCGCTATGAGCTCACGCGCGTCGCGGCCAACGTGAGCATGGGTTGCGCCATCCTGCGTTACTACCTCGACAATGAGCAACGCGACGTGCGGCGCGCACTCGAACGCTACAACGGCAGTGTCGGTCACCGCGACTATCCGGACCGCGTCATCGTGCGGTGGACGAGCTATTGGAATGGCGCCGACGACCTGGGACGAGCTCCGTTCAAGCGGTCCTGAACTCCTGCGGTAGCTCCTCCAGCGCCAGCTCGATCGCTTCGGCCGCGACATCGCTGACCTTCGCGGCCGCCGGCCCGATCCATAACCACGCAATGAACTCGCCGACCGCGCTGTCGGTCCCGCAGACCAGCACCTCGACGCGTCCATCCGGCAGATTGCGTGCGTGGCCGGTGATGCCGGCGGCGCGGGCGCGCTGGGCTGCGCTTGCGCGATAGTAGACCCCCTGGACGCGCCCCGAGACCAGGCAGCGGCGCACGACGAGGCGGTCGGCCGATTCAAATGCAAGGCTCATACGCGATGATACCGCAGCGCGGCGGCGCCCTCCCTGAGCGGTTAGACTGCGCACCGATGGCGCAGATACTCGTGGTCTATTACTCGCGCTACGGCAGCACCGCCGAGCTGGCCCGACAGGCCTGTCGCGGCATCGAATCAGTGGCCGGTGCCAGCGCGACGCTGCGCACGGTGCCGGCCGTGAGCGCGAGCAACGAGTCGGCCGCGAAACCGGTGCCCGACCAGGGCCCCCCCTATGCCACGCTCGAGGAGCTGCGCCGCGCCGATGGGCTCATGCTCGGCAGCCCGACGCGGTTCGGCAACATGGCCGCCCCGCTCAAGTATTTCCTCGACTGCACGTCGGGTCTGTGGCTGGATGCGGCGCTGGCCGGCAAGCCCGCCGCGGTTTTTACCGCCAGCCAGAGCATGCATGGCGGCCAGGAGAGCACGCTGATATCGATGATGCTGCCGCTCCTGCACCACGGCATGTACCTGGTTGGTCTGCCCTACAGCGAGCGCGCCCTCAATGTCACGCGCAGCGGTGGCACACCCTACGGCGCTTCCCACGTGGCAAGCGTACAGCAGGAACTCACCGAGGATGAGCGCACCCTGGCGCAGGCGCTGGGCCGGCGCGTCGCGCAACTCGCGGTCACCCTCACGGCTCCGGCGGCTCCGGGGTCAGCACCGAGCGGATGAACGGCACGGTCAGGCGGCGCTGCGCTTGCAGCGCCGCCTCATCGATCGTATCGAGTAGATGGTAGAGCGTGGGCAGATCTCGTGGGAAGCGCCGCTGCAAGTAGAGTGCGGTCTCCTCCGGCAGTTCCAGTCCGCGCGCGCGCGCGCGCAGCCGTAGAGCCTCACGCTGCTCGCCTTCGTCCAGCGGCCGCAGCGGCAACAGTGTCGCGGCCGCAAAGCGCGAGGCGAGATCCGGCAGCGCGAAGTGCAGCAACAGCGGCGGCTCGACCGCCGCGGCGATCAGCGCCGCGCCGCGCTCCTGCGCCTCGCGGTACAGACCAAACAGCCGCTGCTCCCAGGCGCGTTCGCCGGCAACGAGCGCGAGATCATCGAGTGCGAGCACGCGTGCGGCCTGCCAGCCCTCGAGCGTCTCGAGGCCAAGCGAGCGCAGTTGGCCGAGCGGCAGATAGGCCACGCTAACTCCGCGGCGTTGCGCGAGCGCGCAAACTGCCTGCAGCAGGTGGCTCTTGCCGACGCCGGCAGGTCCGCAGATCCAGCTGACTTCGACGCCGACGCCTTGCGCGATCGCCCGCAAGTGTTCGACGGCCTCGAGATTCGGCCCGGGCACGAAGCTCTCGAACACGGCTCGCTCGCGCAGCCGCATGGCCAGTGGCAGCTGCTGCATCACCATGCGATTCGCTGCCCTGGCGCAGCGCGCCTCAAGCGCGCGCGACCTCGAGTGCGCGGCTCGTGAACTCGCGTGCGTACAGAAAGCCGCTGATCAACAGCGTGGCGTAGGTCAGACACTCAAGGGCAAAGAGGATGCTCGGCGGTGGCAGCTGGAAGCCTGCGTTCGCGACCACGGCCAGCACGTACAACAGCTGTAACAGCGTGTTGATCTTGCTGCTGATCATGGGACGGCCATTGAGCGGACCCCAGCCGATACGGTAGATCAGCGCACCAAACCCGATCATGACATCACGCGCGACCGCGACGATGGTGAGCGGGCGCGGGATCAGCCCGTACCAGGTCGCAACCAGAAACACCGCGATCAGCAACAGCTTGTCGCCGAGCGGATCGAGGACTTTGCCGAGTTCCGAAGTCCAATGGTAGCGCTTGGCCAGAAAGCCATCGAGGCCATCGCTGAACGCCGCAGTGAATAACAACAGCAGCGTGCGCGGGTAGGCGCCCTGCTCGAGCGAGGCGACGATCGGCCAGATCAGCGCGATGCGCAGCAGGGAGATCAGATTCGGCAGGTGGCGCATGCGATGCGTTCACAGTCCGGCTTGGTAGCGGTATTGCAGTGCGCCATCGCCGCTCGCGCCGGTTGGGCGCAGGCGGTCACCGGATAACGCGCGCGCCAGACCTGCGGCACCGCCGCGAGCCTTGAGGTGCAAGGTGAGCTGATCGGCATCGACCGCCCGGACCGTGACTTCGCTGACCCCAGGGGCTGTGCTGACCGAGCCGAGCACCGCGGTAAAGCCGGGCAGGTCGAGGACGCCGGCAATACGGCAGTCGAACTCAGTCAACGGCGCGCCATCGAGTTCGCGGGCGGCGTGTACCAGCTCATCGGTGGCCCCATCGATTGCAGCCACCGCGCCACCGACCCAACGACCCTCCGCGATCGGCGCCACCAGCGTCCATTGCAGTACTTGGGGATCGGAAGGCGAGGATTGCGCCAGCAAGGCCGCCCCCGCGCCGGCTCGCCGCGCGGCGGCCAGCACGGCGGCCGAGCCCGCATTGGCACTGTTGGGGCTGACCGCGCCCGGGCTGTCGGCCGACACCAGTGCGATCGGCAAGCCGCGCACTTGCGCCGCGGCGTTCAGCTGCGCGCGCAGATCATCGGTTGCGGCGCCGCCCAGTGCCGGCAGCACCACCCACACCAGCGGTCGATCCGGATCCCACACGCTGCGCCCGGCGGCCGCGACCGCGGCCCGCAGCGCCGGTCCGTCGAAGATCACCTGAGTCGCGCCGCGCGTAGTGTTGCGCTCGAGTTGCACGTAGCGCTTGGCATCCCCGATCACGCCGGCAAGCGCAGGATCGTCGGCCGCCTCGCGCGAACCCACGAGCCGCACCAGGACTTCGCGCATCGCCAGCTGCGCCGAGCGTTGTGGATCGGCATCCGGCACGACGGCGGCAAATAGTGAGGGCACCGGCGCGGCACTCACGGCCGCCGCCCAAGTGCTCACCAGCAGCGGCAGCAGCGGCCAGGACAGAAAAAATTCGCGCGCGCGATGCATGTTTCGTCGGCCTCCCTCGGCTACTATAACGTGCTCAACAGCCCGCTGCGCACGCGGCGGCAAGTGTTCCCGGGCCAGTCCTCATGAGCAAGCCGCACAGCTACACCTACCGTGATGCCGGTGTCGATATCGATGCGGGTGATGCACTGGTCGAGCGCATCAAGCCACTCGTGGCACGCACCATGCGCCCGGAAGTGCTGGCGGGCATCGGCGGCTTTGGCGCCATGGTCGAATTGCCGCTCGATCGCTATCGCCGGCCAGTGCTGGTATCGGGCACCGATGGGGTCGGCACCAAGCTCAAGCTCGCCATCGAGACCGCCTGCCACGACACGATCGGCATCGATCTGGTCGCGATGTGCGCGAACGACGTTATCGTGCAGGGCGCCGAGCCGCTGTTTTTTTTGGACTACTATGCGACCGGGCGCCTGAACGTCGACGTCGCGGCCCGCGTGATCGAAGGCATCGTTGAGGGCTGCACACAGGCCGGCGCAGCGTTGGTCGGCGGCGAGACCGCCGAGATGCCTGGCATGTACGGCGGCGACGACTACGATCTCGCAGGCTTTTGCGTCGGAGTGGTCGAAAAGGACGCGATCATCGATGGTGCTCGCGTCGAGCCCGGCGATGCGGTCATCGGCCTCGCCTCCTCCGGGCCGCATTCCAACGGCTATTCGCTGATACGCAAACTGATCGCGCTCGCCGGCGCCACGAGCGCCACCGAACTGGCTGGGCGGCCGCTGCTCGAGCAGTTGCTGATGCCGACGCGTATTTATGTCAAATCACTGCTGGCCTTAATGCGCGAACTGCCCGTGCACGGGCTGGCCCACATCACCGGCGGGGGCCTGACCGACAACATTCCGCGCGTGCTGCGCACCGGACTGGAAGTCGTTCTACAACGACGGGCCTGGCCGCGGCCGGCGGTGTTCGAATGGCTGGCGCGAACCGGACGCATCGAGGACGCGGAGATGCATCGCACTTTCAACTGCGGCATCGGCATGATCGCAATCGTGGCGAGCGGACGCGCCGATGAGGCCCTGCGGCTGCTCGCGCACCACGGCGAGACCGCGCTGCTGCTCGGCGAGGTGCGACGCGGTAACCGTGGCGTCGTGATTGAAAGCGATCACTGATCCATGAACATCCACGGCAAGCTCAAGCTCGCCGTACTGATATCCGGACGAGGCAGCAACATGGCCGCCATCGCGCGCGCCTGTCTGGATGGGCAGCTCGCCGCGGAACTCGTGCTCGTTATCAGCGATCGCGGCGATGCCGCTGGCATCCCCGCCGCCAGCGCCTTGGGGCTGGCCACTGCCGTGATCGAGGCCAGAGGATACGAAGGTCGCGCGGTCTTTGAAGCCGCGCTGGGCGAGGCCATCGACCGCAGCGGTGCCGAGCTGCTCGTGCTCGCGGGCTTCATGCGCATCCTGTCTGCGGCGTTTGTGCAGCGCTACGCCGGTCGTCTACTCAACATTCATCCCTCGCTGCTGCCCAAATACAAAGGCCTGCATACGCACCGCCGGGTTCTGCAAGCCGGTGAGCGCGAGCACGGGGCCAGCGTGCATTTCGTGACCGACGAGCTCGATGGCGGGCCGGTCATCTGCCAGGCGCGGGTAGCGGTCCAGGCCGACGACACCGAACAAAGCCTGGCCGCGCGCGTGGTGTTGCAGGAGCATAGGATCTATCCGATGGTGATCGGGCTGATCGCTGCTGGCCGCCTGAAGCTCCAAGGCGCCACGATTGTGCTGGATGGAAAAGCGCTGAGCGCACCCATCGTCGAGGACGAACAGCATGCTCAAAGGCCCGTTAACGCCGGCGCTCATGCCTAGCCACACAAGCCGCCTCGCACGCGCCGCTAGGCGGCTCGCCCCGTGGCTGCTGTGCATGATCGCCTCGCTGAGCCCCGCCTCGCCGGCGGCGGCGGCGGCGGCGGCGGCGGCGGCCGGCACGCTCGCGCCTTTTCAAGCCTCTTACACCTGGATCTGGCACGGCGCGGCCATCGCCGTCTCCACGCTCAAGCTCGAGCAGCGCCAGGGCGAAACCTGGGTCTACAGTTCGAACAGCGAGCCGCGCGGCTTGGGTAACCTGTATCCGCTGCGGCCCAAGTTACAGAGTGTGTTGCGCGTGACCGAGCAGGGCGTGCAACCGCTGAGCTACCACGCCACCGACGGCACGTCCGCGAACGAGCGCGGGGCCGACGTGACCTTCGACTGGGATGCGGGCCACGCCAGCGGCGTGTATGAGGGCGTGAAAGTGGATCTACCGCTCAAGAGTGGGGTACAGGACGATCTGTCGATACAGATTGCGCTGTTGTTCGCGCTGCGTCAGGGTCAAGTGCCGGCTAACCTGTCGATGATCGACAAAAATTCCTTGCGCGACTACAGCTACCGGCGCGAAGGCACGGAGACGATCGCCACCAAGCTGGGGCGCATCGAAACGGTGGTCTATGCGAGCCATCATGAGGGCTCACCACGCGTCACACGCTTCTGGTGTGCGCCCGCGAAAGGCTATGTGCCCGTGCGCGTCGAGCAAAAGCGCCTCGACAGCGTCGAGTGGACCATGGAGATCGAAACACTCAAGGGCGATTAGGCGGAGCGCCTGCATGAAGTCGCATTTCCAGCTGCTTGCTGCTTATAACACCTGGGTCAATGAGCGCTTGTATCAGGCAGTCGTCGTTCGACCTGCTGGTGTTTCAGCGCCAGACCGGGCGTAGCATCGTCCAAGGCCAAGGCAGCAGCTTCGGCGTACCTGAGCAACGCGCGATTGGCAGCGGCGCACCGCTCAGCCCCTCTTAGGCCTTTGGCAGCGTGACGCCGCGCTGGCCCTGATACTTGCCGCCGCGGTCGGCGTATGAGGTCGCGCACACTTCATCGGACTCGAAGAACAGCATCTGCGCGACGCCCTCGTTGGCGTAGATCTTCGCGGGCAAGGGCGTGGTGTTGGAGAACTCGAGCGTCACGTGCCCTTCCCACTCGGGCTCGAGCGGCGTCACATTCACTATTATTCCGCAGCGCGCATAAGTCGATTTTCCGAGACACACCGTCAGCACATTGCGCGGTATTCGGAAATATTCCACCGTGCGGGCCAACGCGAAGGAATTGGGAGGAATGATGCACACATCCGCCGAGACGTCGACGAAGCTTTTCTCGTCGAAGCGCTTCGGATCGACGATGGTCGAGTTGATGTTGGTGAAGATCTTGAATTCGCGGGCACAGCGCACGTCATAGCCGTAGCTCGAGGTGCCGTACGAGACGATGCGCCCGGCAGCGTTTTGCCGCACCTGTTCGGGCTCGAAAGGCTCGATCAGTCCGTGCTCCTGTGCCATGCGCCGGATCCAGTTATCCGATTTGATACTCATCGATTCGCGGCCGCTGCTGTGGTCATTAGCTGTCTTCGATCACGATCTTTGGGAACAATGCACTGCGATCACGGGCGCGGCGCGACAGCACCGCAGCGGCCCGCCTGGCGGCGTCGATATAGGCTTGCGCAGCCGGGCTATCCGGCTCGGCGACGACCGTGGGTCGCCCGCCATCCGCCTGCTCGCGAATGCGCGTATCGAGCGGCAGCTCTCCGAGCAGCGCGACGCCGTGCTCGGCGGCCAGACGCGCCCCGCCGCCGGCGCCGAAGATGTGATCGACGTGGCCACAGTGACTGCAGACGTGCACGCTCATGTTCTCGACGATGCCGATCACCGGCACCGAGACCTTCTCGAACATCGCCAGCCCCTTGCGCGCGTCGGCCAGTGCAATATCCTGCGGCGTGGTGACGATAATGGCGCCGGACACCGGCACCTGCTGCGCCAACGTGAGCTGAATGTCGCCGGTGCCGGGGGGCATGTCGACCACGAGGTAGTCGAGCTCGCCCCATTCGGTGTCCGTGAGCATCTGCGTGAGTGCGTGTGTGACCATCGGTCCACGCCACACCACGGCTTGGGCCGGGTCGACCAGAAAGCCAATCGACATCGCGACCAGACCATGTGCCCGCAGAGGGTGGATGAGCTTACCGTCAGGGGAGCTCGGATGCTGCCCCGTAAGGCCGAGCATGAGGGGCTGACTGGGACCGTAAATGTCGGCATCGAGGATTCCGACCTGGGCGCCGCCGGCCGCCCACGCCAGCGCCAGGTTGACGGCGACAGTGGATTTGCCAACTCCGCCCTTGCCGCTGGCCACCGCGACGATATTCTTGACGCCGGCGAGCGGCTTGAGGTTGCGCTGTACGGCATGTGGCAGGATCGCGCTGCTCAGCTCCAGAGTCAGCGGAACAGCGACGTCGAGTGCGCGCAGGTGTGCCTGCAGCGCCAATTGCAGGGAGTGCCTATAACCAAGTGTCGGAAAGCCCAGTTCAATTCGGACCAGCAGCGTGTTTTGCGCGAATTCGACAGCGCGCAAGGCCCCGGCTTGCGCCAGAGTCTGCTGCAGATAAGGCTCGACAAAGCTTTCAACGGCCGCACGAACGCTGGCCTCGGTAATCGGCATGTGCTCCTTTCCTGCAGGCGGCAAGTACGGCGGTGAACCGCAGCAAACATGGCATAATCCACGCTTGCTTGAAGTCTCCTGGCCACCAGAAAATGTGGGCGAACGGCTGGATCAGCGGCCCACATTACAATATTAACACGGCGGAATGAGTTTTTTCACCAACCTGCGCGCCGATCGACTGATCGTACAGATCAAGTCGACGAACGATCTGATGAGCCCCGAGACGCAAAAGGCTATCGGCAAGCTCAAGGACATCGGGCCCGGCGCAATCGAGGCCGTGATCGCCGCGCTGCCGGAAGCGGACAAGCAGGCGACGGTCGCCTTCGTCGATGTGCTTGCGACGCTTGCCAACGCCAAGACTTTCCCGCAATACGCCCAGGCGATGGTCCAGGGCAGTCCCCGCGCGGTCGCCGGTATCGCCTGGGCCTTGACCAGCAGCCGCGGCTATCCGCCGCACCTGCTGCTCGACGCGCTGTCGACGCCGGGCATCGCCAAGTCGGCGCTGCTGGATGTGATCAACGGCCAGCGCCAGCGCTTCTCCGTTCGCGAGCTGCTGACCGCGGCCTATGCGCAGGAGCCGAACGAAAAGGCTGCGCTGTTTCGCATCATCGCTGAAGCGGCCGACGAGGCGGCGCTGCCGGAACTGCTGGGACGGCTGCAGGGCAAGGATCCTATCGCGCGGCTGCACATCGTCAATATTCTAGCGCGCTTCAATAAACCTGAAGTACAGCGCGCGCTGCAGACGCAGATAGCGGACAACAACAAGATGATCCGCACTGCCGCGCTCGCGGCGCTATCCAAAATGGATGGGCCGATCGACGTTGCGCGCATCTGCGCACTGTTGCGTGATCCTGAAATCGAGGTGCAGAACCGCGCGGTCGAGCTGCTGCAACGTGCGCGCGATCCCGAAACCATCCGCCACCTCGTGCCGGTGCTCAAGGACGAGTCTGAGCAGGCGCGGCGTTGCGCGGTCGAGGTCCTGAACGAGGTTGGCGATGCGCGCTCGGTGAAGTATCTGCTGCAGGCCCTGAAAGACGACGACTGGTGGGTACGCAGCCGCGCCGGCGATGCCCTCGGCAAGATCGGCGGGCCCAAGGTCATCGATGCGGTGCTCGAACTGGTGCGCGATCGCGACGAGGACATCCGCCGCGCCGCGGTCGAGATCCTGAATCAGACCAAGGACGAGCGCGCGATCAATCACCTGATCGAAGCCACCAAGGACGCCGATTGGTGGGTCAGTGAACGTGCGGTCGATGCGCTGGCGGAAATCGGCAGCAAGCGTGCCGTGCCGCGCATGTACGAGATGCTGCGCGCAGGCAACGCGCGTGCGGTGCCGGTCGTGGTGCGCGCGATTGGCAAGCTCGGCGACTCGAAGTCAGTGGGTCTGCTGCTGCCGCTGCTCGCGCGCAACGAGAAGGAAATTCGCGTCGAGGTGATCCAGGCCCTGGCGCGCCTGTCCGACGAGCAGCAGGCCGATCAGATCCGCGTGCAATTGCAGGGCCAATCCGGTAATGCCGATGCGACCGTTGCGCGCGCGGCGGTGCGCGCCCTGACCGAGCTGGAGGTGCGCTTTTCGGCCGGCGTCGGCGCCCTTACGGCGCAGACGCAGGTCGGCACCACGCGTCCAGTCCGCACCGGCGTGCGGCCGGTCGAGCCGCCGCGCACACTGTTGATCCCCGAGCGCGAAGTGGCGAAGGTGGTGCAGCAGGTGGCCAATGCCGGCGGCGCCCGCCTCGACATCTCCACGCTCACTCCGGGCGATGTGATCGAGGGCCGCTACAAATACATCGAGCGCATCGGCCGCGGCGCATTCGGCACGGTGCTGCTGATGGAAGACACCGTGGTCGAGGAACGTCTGATCCTGAAGTTCCTGAACCCGAATGTTGCCGAAGATGAGGAGATCATGAAGCGGTTCGTGCACGAGCTGCGCTACTCGCGCAAGATCACGCACCGCAACGTCATTCGCATCTACGACTTCCTGTACATCCAGGGCAACTACGCCATTTCGATGGAGTACTTCAAGTCGCACACGCTGGGCTCGGAAATCATCAACGAGAAGCCATTGGCGCAGAGGCGCGCACTGCAGTTCGGCATCGATATCGCCACCGGCATGGCGGTCGCCCACCAGGTAGGTATCGTGCATCGCGATCTCAAGCCGGCGAATGTGCTCATCAATGACGAGGCGCTGCTCAAGATCGTGGATTTCGGAGTCGCTGCCGCCCAGCGCGAGGGCGATACCCAGCTGACCAAGACCGGTTACGTCATTGGCTCACCCAAATACATGGCACCCGAACAGATCCTCGGCCGCAAGGTCGACGAGCGCGCAGATGTCTATGCCCTGGGCGTCATGCTGTACGAAATGCTGACCGGTGTTCCGCCCTATTCGCGAGGCGATCACATGGCCGTGATGTATCAGCACGTGCAGGGCAAAGCGCGCGCACCCCAGGAGATCAATGCCCAGCTGTCCGCCAACCTGGCCGAGATTGTGGTCAAGGCCATGGCGGTCGACAAGACCAAGCGCTTCCAGACCATGGACGAATTCCGAGGCGCTCTGGAGCGTTTTCTGTAATCCTGCCGCCCCGGGCGGGATCGCCCCCGGACCCCCGGACCGGCGGGATTGGGCCCCGCCGTTGCCAAACTCCGTGCACTGGGTCAAATTTCGCGCTGTAAGGCGTTGATCCGGCTTGAGCGTTTGGGTTAAACATCGGCAAGTAGGACTGTCCCGCCAGGGAAGCCGCTAGGGAAAAATACAGTGGCACGTATCGACGCGTTCCTGAAACTTGGCACGCAGCAGGGCTGCTCGGATATCCATCTTGCGGTCGGGGTACCGCCGATGGTGCGCCAGCACGGCGATCTCGAGCCGATCAAATTCCGCGATCTGCGTGACACGGAACTCGAGAGCTACGTCACTGAGATCCTCACGCCGAATCAATCGGATCATCTCCGGCTCGGCAACGACCTGGATTTCTCCTACGTCTCGGGCGAAGGTGGCCGCTTTCGCGTCAACGTATACCGCAAGGACACCGGTTTGGGCGCCACCTTTCGCGCCATCCCTTCCGAAATCCCAAGCCTCGCCAAGCTCGGCCTGCCGGCGATCGTAACCAAGCTGTGCGACTACCATCAGGGGATGATCCTGGTGACCGGCTCGACCGGCACCGGCAAGTCCACCACGCTCGCAGCCATGATCGATTTGCTCAACACCGGCCGCCGGCTCAACATCATCAGCCTCGAGGATCCGATCGAATTCGTTCACCGCAGTAAATCCAGTCAGGTCATCCAGCGTGAACTGGGCACGCACATCCCGAGTTTCGCGGAAGGCGTGCGCGCCGCAATGCGCGAGGATCCCGACGTGATCCTGGTCGGCGAGCTGCGTGACGCCGAGACCATCCGTATGGCGATGACTGCGGCCGAAACCGGACATCTGGTGCTCGGCACGCTGCACACCACCAGCGCGGTCAAGACCATCGACCGTCTGATCGATGCGCTGCCGGCTCAGGAACGCGAACAAACCAAGGGTTTCCTGTCACAGAGCCTGCTGGCCGTGGTCACGCAGATCCTGGTCAAGAGCGCAGAGGGGCGCAGCCGCCGCGCAATCATCGAGGTCATGGTCATGACCAAGGCGATCGCGAAGCTCATTACCAGCGATCAAACGCATCAGATCCCCACCCAATTGCAGATGGGGCGCGACTTCGGCATGCAATTGTTCGATCAGGCGCTGCAGCAGGCGCTGAACGCGCGCGAAATCGACCCTGACGATGCCTACGCCTACGCCAGCGATAAGCGGATGTTCCAGAAGTTCGTGACCGACACCAGCATGATGCCGCGCCTGGATGCCACGAGCGTCCAGCCCACCGGGGGCTGAGCTCGAACCTCATGGCGCAGATCGATCAGTTTCTTGAGGAGATCGTGCGCCGGCGCGGCTCCGATCTGCACTTCATTGCCGGCGACCCGCCGCGTATCCGCCTGTATGGCGAGCTCTCGCCATTGCGCTCGGAAGCGCTGACTGCGGAGTTTGTCAAATCGAGTCTGTACGAGATCATGCCGAAGAAGGCCGTCGAGCGCTTCGAGCAAAAGGATGGCGCCGACTTCGCCTACACGCTCGAGGGCAAGGGCCGCTTCCGCGTCAACGTCATGCGCCAGCTCAATGGCATGGGCTCGGTGCTGCGCGCCATACCCTCGCAGGCGCTGACCCTCGATCAGCTCGACATGCCCGCGGCGGTGCGGCAACTGTGCCGCGCCAACAATGGGCTGATCCTGGTCACCGGCAAGACCGGCTCGGGCAAATCCACCTCGCTCGCGGCCATGATCGACGACATCAACAAGCGCATCAAGGGCCACATTCTGACGGTCGAGGATCCGATCGAATTCGTGCATCCGCGCCACAAGTGCCTGATCAGCCAGCGCGAGATCGGCGTGCACGCACCCAGCTTTGCCGCCGCCCTGCACTCGGCGTTACGCGAGGATCCCGATGTGATTCTGATCGGCGAGTTGCGCGACCTGGAGACCATGAGCATCGCTGTGACCGCAGCGGAAATGGGCATCCTGGTCATGGGCACGCTACATACCAATGGCGCGGCGCAGACGGTCGATCGCCTGGTCAACGGCTTTCCCTCCGACAAGCAGTCGCACGTGCGCACCATGCTCTCCACCTCGCTGCGAGGCGTGATCTCGCAACAGCTGCTGCGCAAGAGCGATGGCGGCGGACGCGTGGCCGCGCTCGAAATCCTAATCAACACTTCGGCCACCGCCAACCTGATTCGCCAGGGCAAGCTCGACCAGCTCGAGAACAGCATGCAGGCCGGCGGGCAGTACGGCATGCGCACCATGGACACCGCGATTCAGCAGCTGCTCGATGCCGGTGTGGTCAGCGGCGCCGAGGCCTACCGGAAAGGGATCAACAAGGTCAAGTTCGAGCCCTTCAAGGACCAGACCTAAGGCAATCGGCGCTAGCTCGCGGTCAGCGCCGTGACCAGCCCGTAATACGTGCCATCGCTCGCCGCCTGTCCGGTCACTCCGATGACGACCTGCGTCGGCGTGGTATTGGTGTTGAGTACCGCGAGACCCGTGAACTGCACGCCGTTCAGATTGACGTACGTGCCCGTGCAGCTCGAGAGGGTATACGAGACCTCATAGATGTCGTAGCTGCTGTTGCCGACCGTCAGGGAGCCGCTCAGCACGCAACCGCTGCTGGAGCCCTGGCCGAAGATGACGCCACCGCTGGAAATCGTAACGCTCGCGCTGCTCATGGGGTCCACACCGCCGACGAAGGCCGTGCCGCTGGTGTAGCTGCCTGCAATCGCATCGAGGGAGGAGGCGGTATTGTAGAGCGAGGATTGAAAGTCCAGGGTCCAAGTGCTGGTCTCGACGCTGCCGCCCGTAGGAGTGAAGCTCAGCGTGCCACTTATCGACGTGCTGGTGCTGACCGTGCCATCGAAAGTGCCGATGCCGTAGCTCGTCGAACCACCGGAAAATGCGGTGCCAAAGTTGGCATAGCCACCTACACTGACCACCAGCGTGCTCCCGGACACCTGGACCGTGCCGACGTATTGCACCCCGTCAGCGCGGATGAAATCGGCCTGACCGGCTGAATTGATGAATGCTTGGAGCGTCAGCCCACTGGCCGAGTCGGTCCCCGACCAGATACCGGCCGCCGAAGCGTTGGTGGGGGTGCTCGAAGTGTCCGAAGCACCCAAACTGCTGCCGCCACAACCTGCTGAAGCCAACGCCAGAGACACAACACCCAAAGCGACATAGGTTTGCCAGCGCATAGGGCCTCCCGTTATAGAACCGTTCGGCGCCTATGGAGGCCAAAAGTTCCCGATGCTAACACTCACAGCGCAGCGGGAGCCTCCGCAGGCTCGGCTTGCCACAGTTCGATCGGATTGCCTTCCGGATCGTACAAGCGGGCGAAACGCCCATTGGGATAGCGCTGTGGGTCGGCCGTGACGCTGATACCGGCCGCAATCAACTGCGCCATCATGGCATCGAGATTCGAGACGCGGAAATTGATCATCCACTGCTTGGCGGCATCCCCGAAGTAATGGGTCGTCTGTTCAAACGGCGCAAACACGGTCGGCCCCGCCTGCTGATACCACGGCGGGTCCGTGTAATTCGAGGGCACCAATCCGATGCCGAGATGTCGTTGATACCAGCGACCCAGCGCTTCGGGATCGCGCGCACGGAAGAATAGACCACCAATGCCCAGGACGGTTTCCCCGGTGCTCATGCCGCCGCTCTCGCTGTTTCGGTCCCTGCCTCGCGAGCGCGAGAGGCGCTGCGCGGCGGAACGGGCGAGGGCGAAGACTCGTTCCCGCGCACGGAGGTCCGACACCTGCACCCGATCAGGATATTCCGAGCCGCATTCTGGTCTCGGTCATGCGACTCACCGCAGTCGCTGCATAGCCATGATCTTACAATCAACCCGTTTACCCCTCGCGGACCACTCAGTGCGCCGCAAGCCGAACAGGTGACGCCTTCCAGGCGCTCGCGCTCGAACACCCGCACGCACTTGCCGGCGAAACGCAGACAGACCCCTTTTCGCTTGAGGCTGGCGGCCTTGAGGCTCGTCTCATTGCAATAGTTGAAGACCTGGTTCACTTCGAGCGCTGCGGCATTGAGCCACGCATAGGCTTCCGAACGAACCTTCAAACGAAGCGTGCGCGTAAAGGAGAGCGGCATGAGCGGATTATCTCTCTTTACCGGCCTTCTTGCTCCACTTCGTTACGCAGTTCACTGGTGGGACGCAAGCTCCGTATTGCTTCGTCGTCCGGGAGCATACCTGAAGCGCCAGCCGCTACGCGCGTCCGCATACGCACGTCGAGCCCGCGTGCGATAATGCTGAGCTTATCTATATCGCCAAGCGGCTTCCATGTCCCGCAAAATTCTCGTCACCAGCGCCCTGCCCTACGCCAATGGCCCATTGCATCTCGGTCACATCATCGAGGCCATGCAGACCGATATATGGGTGAGATTTCAGAAGCTGCGCGGTCATGATTGCCTCTATTGCTGCGCCGACGATGCCCATGGCACACCGATCATGATCCGCGCGCAGCAGGAAGGTCTGACGCCGGAAGCCCTGATCGAGCGCAGCGCTCTGGAACACCAGCGCGACTACCGTGGCTTCCTGATCGAATTCGACCACTTCCATTCGACCCATTCGGCCGAAAACCGGCGTTTTACGCGCGAGCTGTATGAAGCGCTGCGCACCGGCGGTTTCATCACGCGCCGGGCGGTGCGGCAAGCCTACGATGAGCAGGCCAGTATGTTCCTGCCCGACCGTTACGTGCGCGGCATCTGCCCGCGCTGCAAATCACCCGACCAGTTTGGCGATAGCTGCGAGGTTTGTGGATCGACCTATACGCCGGCGGATCTGATCGATCCGGTGTCGACCGTCACCGGCACCAAGCCGGTGTGGCGCGAGTCGGATCACCTGTTTTTCAAACTCGGGGCGTTCGAGCCCATGCTGCGGGACTATGTGGCCGGGCGCAGCCTGCAGGATGCGGTGCGCGCAAAACTCGGCGAGTGGTTCGAAGCCGGACTGCAGGACTGGGACATCTCGCGCGATGCGCCATATTTTGGCATCGAGGTGCCGGATGCGCCGGGCAAGTATTTCTACGTCTGGTTCGACGCGCCGATCGGCTATATCGCCAGCTTCGAGGCCTGGCGCGCCGCGCACGGCGCCTCGTTCGATGAGTATTGGAAGTCCGAGTCCGCCTCCGAGCTGTATCACTTCATTGGCAAGGACATCAGTTACTTCCACACGCTGTTCTGGCCGGCCGTGCTGTACGGCGCCGGGTATCGACGGCCCAGCGCGGTGTTCGCGCATGGCTTTCTGACGATCAATGGCCAGAAAATGTCGAAATCGCGAGGCACCTTCATCACCGCCCAGCGCTATCTGGAGCGCCTGCCGCCCGAGCCGCTGCGCTACTATTTCGCCGCCAAGCTCGGCAGCGGCATCGAGGACATCGACTTCAACCTCGAGGACTTCGTCGCGCGCAGCAACTCCGATCTGGTCGGCAAGCTCGTCAATATCGCCAGCCGCTGCGCCGGTTTCATCGAGCGCGGCGGCGGACGGCTGGCGCCGGCACTGGCGGATGCGCCGCTCTACGAGGAATTCACCGCGGCCGCCGAGCCCATCGCCGCCCTGTACGAGGCGCGCGAATATGCCGCGGCGATCCGCGAGATCATGGTGCTGGCCGACCGCGCCAATCGCTACGTGGATCAGCACAAGCCCTGGGCGCTCGCCAAAGATGCGGCTCGGGCCGATGAGGTGCGTGCGATCGCCACGCAGGGAGTGAATCTGTTTCGCGTATTGGTGGCTTACCTCACGCCGGTGCTGCCGCGCATGGCGCAAGCCGCGGCGGCGTTCCTGGGAACATCCTTCAGCGATTGGTCCGCGGTCCGAACGCCGCTGCTAGGGAGCGCACTGGCCCCCTACCAGCCGCTGGCGACGCGGCTCGATCCAGCCGCAGTGGCCACGCTGGTCGAACCGAGCGCGCCCGCGACGACGACGCCGACCGCGGGGTCTGCCGCGACGGCTCCAGCGACCATCAGCATCGAGGATTTCGCCAAACTCGACCTGCGCGTAGCGCGCGTTGCCGAGGCCTCGACCGTCGAGGGTTCGGACAAGCTGCTGCGCCTGACGCTGGATCTCGGCGGCGAGCAGCGCACGGTTTTCTCGGGCATCCGCGCTGGCTACCAGCCTGAACAGCTAGTCGGCCGTCAGGTGATCGTGGTCGCCAACCTGGCGCCGCGCAAAATGCGCTTCGGGGTCTCGCAAGGCATGGTGCTTTGCGCCAGCAGCCAGCAGGACAGCGGGGTATTTTTGATTGAAGCTGCCGCGGGGGCGCTGCCCGGTATGAAGGTCAGCTAGCGCTCGGACCGCGAACGCTGCGCCAGTACAGGATCAGCGCCAAGCCGGTCGCCATGCCCCCGAGGTGGGCAAAGTGGGCCACGCCCTGCGCTCGGCCGAAAACACCCAGCGACAACTCCAAAATCCCGTAGAGCGTTACGAACAGCCAAGCCGGCATGGGCACGGGCGGGAACAGCAGCAGCAACTTTCGGTGCGGGAAAGTCATGCCGTAGAACAGCAGCAAACCGAAGATGCCCCCCGATGCACCAATGGTCTCGTACGGACCGGGGGAGATCGCGCGCACCACCCAGAGCTGAGCAAGGCCCGCACCGATCACACAGGCGAAGTAATAGAGCGAGAATCGGCGCCAGCCGAGCGTTCGCTCGACGTCCGGGCCAAACATGTAGAGTGCAAACATATTGCCGAGCAGATGCCAGAGGCTGGAGGTGTCGTGCAGAAACGCATACGTCACGAGCTGCCACGGCTCGAAAGGCGGCGTACCGTACTGTCGGTCGGCCCCCAAGGGCCAGAGCGCGAAGCTCACGAGCAACCGATCGCCTGTCAACCATTCCAGGCCGTAAACGATCAGATTGGCATAAAGGAGCGCCCGGACGGTGGGCGTTAGGTTGTGGAACATGCAATCTCGCAGTGCAGTGGAGTCAAATCGTGGGGTATTTTGCCATCAGGAGAGCCTTGCCATGGATGCTTCTACATTGAGTCGCCGAAGGGCGCGCCAGTTCAGTCTGATCCTGGGGCTCGCATGCCTGCTGAGCTTAAGCGGCTGCCTGAGCACCTCGCTGATCGATCGATGGAAGGATCCGGCCTTTAGCGGGCCGCCGCTGCATAAAGTGCTGGTGGTCGGCGTGCAAAAGGACGACGGCCGGCGGCGCCTCTGGGAAGATGGCATGGTCGCGGCGCTGATTCACCAGCGCGTGCAGGCCACGGCTTCCTACATGGTATTTCCGAACAAGGCGCCCAGCGCCGATGAGCTGGCGGCGACGGCCAGCCGCGAGGGCTTCGACGGCGTCATGGCGTCTCACTTTGTCAGTGCGAGCCAGCGCGACTACTGGATGCCCGGCTATGCGGGGGTCGGCTTCGGCTGGCGCTGGCGCTATTTTGGCTATTGGGACGCCGCCTACGGTCCGGGCTACGTCGAAACCGAGCACCGCGCCGACTTCCAGACCGACGTCTTTACAGTCGATGGTGCGGGCGGCAAATTGATCTGGACCGGCATTACGCGCAGTGTCGACCTGAGCTCAACCCACAGCATCACCAATGACATCAGTCGCGTGCTGGTGCCCGCGCTCACGAAGCAAGGCATTCTGGCAGGCAAGAGCAGCTGAGCCCGACGCGTTGAACGTCGCGAATTTGGTCGAACGCATTGATGCGCTGTTGCCGCAGACGCAGTGCACGCGCTGCGGCTACCCCGCCTGCCGGCCCTACGCGCAGGCGCTGGCGCACGGGAATGCAGCGATCAACCGCTGCCCGCCCGGCGGCCGCGAGGGCATCGTGGCGCTCGCCGCGCTGCTCGGCCGCAGCGTGCTGCCGCTGGACCCGATCTGCGGCCGCGAGGAACCCGCAGCCGTGGCCTTCATCGACGCACAGGCTTGCATCGGTTGCGCACGATGCCTGCCCGCCTGCCCGGTCGATGCAATCCTCGGCGCACGGCATTTTTTGCACACCGTGCTCGAAGCCGAATGCAACGGCTGCGATCTGTGCCTGGCCGCCTGTCCAGTCGATTGCATCGAAATGCGACCCCGGCCGGCCGATCAATGCGCGCCGAGCGCGCCGGCCAACCGCGAGCGCTTTGAGCGCCATCGCGAGCGCGATGAGCGTGCCACGCGCGAGCGCGAGCGGCTGCTGGCCGATCGCAAGCGGGCCGCGCAACCACCGCCGCAGCGATGAGCCCCGAGCACTGCCGCCAGATCTTCCTCCATCTGCGAGCGGCCAATCCCCATCCAAAGAGCGAGCTCGTCTTCCGCACACCGTTCGAGCTGCTGATCGCGGTCATTCTTTCGGCGCAGGCCACCGACAAGAGCGTCAATCTGGCCACACGCGAGCTGTTTCGGCGCGCAGCGACCCCCGCCGCCATGCTCAAACTTGGGTTAGCGGGCCTCAAGCGCCGGATCCGCACGATTGGGCTCTACAACGCCAAGGCGCGCAACATTCTGGGCACCTGCAAACTGCTGGTGGAGCATCATGGCGGCGCGGTACCGCATGAGCGCGCTGCGCTCGAGCAGCTGCCCGGGGTCGGGCGCAAAACTGCCAATGTGATACTCAATACCGCCTTCGGTGAGCCCACGATGGCTGTCGACACGCATGTGTTTCGCGTCGCCAATCGCACCGGTTTGGCCCGCGGCGCGAACCCGCGCGCCGTCGAGGATGGACTGCTGCACGTGATTCCCGCAGAATTCCTCAAAGACGCGCACCATTGGCTGATCCTGCTGGGTCGCTATATCTGCAAGGCGCGCGTCCCGGAGTGCCCCCGCTGCCCGATATCACGCTGGTGCGAGTATGAGGATAAGACACCGCCGTGACGTTATTTGCCGACCAGAGCCGGGAGCAGTTGCGCGGCGCCTATCGCGAAGTCTGGCGCAAGTGGCGTGAGCGCCTGCCGCTGCAGCCGCTCGAGGCGCAGATCGCGGACGTCATCCGCGCGCATCCGGAATACCACGGCCAGTTGCAGGACGAGGCCAGCCTGCAGCAGGAGTTCGGGCCCGGCAGTGGGCGCGAGAACCCCTTTTTGCACCTGGGCCTGCATCTGGCGCTGCGCGAACAAATTGGCACCGACCGCCCCGCCGGCATCGCTGTGATCCATCACCGGCTCGCCGCCCTCGCCAGCTCCGCGCACGAGGCCGAGCACCGCATGATCGAAGTGCTCGCCGGGATGCTGTCCGAGGCCCAGCGCGACGGCCAGCCAGCCCAGGACGCCGTGTACCTCGAGCGGCTGCGCCGGCTGTGAGTGCTGCGCTGACACCCAGCACGGCGCGCATCGCCGCGCTGTATGTGTATCCGGTTAAATCGGCGCGAGGCATTGCACTTCAGGACGCGGCGCTGACCCGCGCCGGCCTGTCGCAGGACCGGCGCTGGATGCTCGTGGGCCACAGCGGGCGTTGTCTCACGCAGCGCGAGTTGCCGCGCCTGGCCCTGTTGCTGCCCTCCCTGTCGGAAACGGCACTGCGATTGCAGGCCCCAAGCATGCCCGAGATCTCTATTGCGCTGGCACGGCAAGGCGAGCGCCGCAGCGTCTCGCTCTGGGGGCATGAGTGCGAAGCCTTTGACGAGGGTCCGGCTGTCGCCGATTGGCTGCGGCAATTGCTCGATCACGACTGCCGCCTGGTGCGATTCGATCCCGCACACCGACGACTGAGCGCGCGCGAATGGACCGGGAGCTTCGAAGCGGAAAATCAGTTCTCGGATAAATTTCCGATCCTCGCCGTGAGCACTGCCTCGCTGGCGGAGCTCAACACCCGGCTCGCCGAACCGCTGCCCATGAACCGCTTTCGGCCAAACATCGTGCTCGAAGGCCTCAACGCCTTCGATGAGGACCACATCGATGAGCTCAGCGATGGAGCCATTCGCCTCAAGCCGGTCAAAGCCTGCACGCGCTGCAAGATCACGACCACGAATCAGGACACGGGCAGCGTCGAGGGCGATGAGCCGCTGCGCACGCTCAACACCTACCGATATGATGCGGCATTGCATGGCGTGTGCTTCGGCCAGAACCTGATCGTCGTCTCCGGTGCCGGCGCGCGCCTGCAGCGCGGCCAGACGCTGCAGTTGCACTGGAAGCAGTAGCCCGAGCGGCTATTCGATGCGGCTTTCGCCGGCGCCGAACAGATTCGAGATCAGCCGCGCGATGATGCTTAAGACCAGCACGAACAGCGTAATCAGCAGCGCGCCGGTCCAGGCCAGTGACTGCCAGTTCTTGTAGGGACTGGTGGCGAACTGGAAGATCACGACCGGCAGGTTCGCCATCGGCTGATTGAGGTTGGCGCTCCAGAATTGATTGTTCAACGCCGTGAACAGCAGCGGCGCGGTCTCGCCGCTGATGCGCGCGAGGGCCAGCAGCACACCAGTCAACAGACCGCTGCGCGCCGCCGGATACACCACGCTCGTGATCGTGCGCCACGGCTGCGCACCGAGTCCGGCCGACGCCTGCCGCAGGCTCGAGGGAATCAGGCGCAACATGTCCTCGGCGGTGCGCACAGTGACCGGAATGACGATGATGCCGAGCGAGATCGCCCCGGCGATCGCCGAGAAGTGCCCCATGCTGAGCACGACCAGCGTGTAGACGAACAAACCGATCACGATCGAGGGCGCGCTGAGCAGCACGTCGTTGATGAAGCGGATCACGGTGCTCAGTCGGGCGCCGCGACCATACTCGGACAGATAGGTGGCGGCCAGGATTCCGATCGGAGCGCCGATCGCGAGCCCGAGCAGCGTCATGACGATGCTGCCGTAGATCGCGTTGATCAGGCCGCCGCTGCTGCCCGGCGCCGGCGTGGTCTGCGTGAACACCTGCCATGACAGGCCGCCCAGACCGCGCGAGAACAGCGTCCAGAGAATGGCCGCCAGCACGGCCAATCCGAGCAGCGTCGCCAGGCCCGATGCGCCGAGCGCCACGGCGGCGGTGATGCGACGGCGTCGCAGGTGACCGGTCATATGTGTGCTCCGCGCGCCTCGAGACGCAGCAACAACAGCCGTGCGGCGGCAATGATGATGAAGGTCAGCACGAACAGCAGCAGACCCAACGCGATCAGCGAGGAGGTGTAGAGCTTCCCGACCGCCTCGGTGAATTCATTGGCGATGCTGGCCGAAATGGTCGTGCCGGGTGCCAGCAGCGAGCCGGAGATGCGATGGGCGTTGCCCACCACGAACGTGACGGCCATGGTCTCGCCCAGCGCGCGGCCCAAGCCCAGCATGATGCCGCCGACCACGCCGGCCCGCGCATTGGGGAGTACCACGTCCCAGATCACCTCCCATTGGGTGGCCCCGATGCCATAAGCGGCTTCCTTCAACGACTGAGGCGTCGACAGAAACACCTCGCGCATCACGGAGGTGATGAACGGCAGCACCATCACAGCGAGCACAAACCCCGCGGTCAGCAGGCCAATGCCGTACGGAGGACCCCGAAACAGCTTGCCGATCGCCGGGATGTCGCCGAGCGTGTCGATCAACCATGGTTGCACCGTGTGCTGCAGCACTGGGGCGAGCACGAACAGGCCCCAGATGCCGAATACGATGCTAGGTACCGCGGCCAGCAGCTCGATGCAGGTGCTGATCGGGCTGCGCAGCCACATCGGGCAGGTCTCGGTCAGAAATACCGCGATGCCGAAGGCCAGGGGCACCGCAAGCAGCATGGCGATCAGAGAGGTGATCACGGTGCCATAGAGCGGTGCGAGCGCGCCGAACTGATCGGTGACCGGATTCCATATCGTTGAGGTCAGGAAGCCAAAGCGGAAGGTCTTAAGGGCGGGCCAACTGCCGTAGAGCAATGCCAGGAGCACGCCGGCCAGCAGCGCCAGCACCAGCAGGGCTGCGGCCATCGTCATGAAGCGGAACAGGTGCTCGGAACGCGCCTCGCGCCGCAATTGCAGCTTGAAGGGGATGATGACCGCAGACATGCGCGCAGTACCTCACGGCGGCAGGAACCTATTGCCGGCGACGCTTACTTCGCCGGCCAGACCGGATTGCCGTTGACCTTAAGCGAATCCTGCCACGTCTTCTCGACCAGCTTGACGACGCTGGCCGGCAGCGGCACGTAATCCAGGCTCTCGGCCAGCGGCTGACCGCTCTTGTACGCCCAATCGAAGAACTTCAGTGCCGCAGCGGTATTGGGATCCTTGCTGTCGGCGTGCACCAGGATAAAGCTTGCACCCGTGATTGGCCAACTGGCCGCGCCGGACTGATTCGTCAGGATCAGGTAGTAGCCCTCGGCGCGGGCCCAGTCCGCATTGGCTGCCGCCGCCTGAAACGCCTTGGCCTCGGGTGCCACAAGCTTGCCGTCGCGGTTGACGAGCCGCGCATAGTTCATGTTGGTCTGCTTGACATAAGCGTACTCGACATAGCCGATTGCGCCGCTGGTCTGCGTCGTCTGGTTCGCCACGCCCTCGTTACCCTTGGCGCCGATGCCCACGGGCCATTGCACCGAAGTGTTGGAGCCGATGTTCTTGGAGAACGTCGGGCTCACTTGTGACAGGTAGTTGGTAAACAAAAAGTTGGTGCCCGAGCCGTCCGAACGATAGACCGGTGCAATGTCGAGCTTGGGCAGCGACAGCGTCGGATTGAGCTTCTTGATCGCCGGGTCGTTCCAGCGCGAGATCTCGCCGAGGTAGATGCTGGCAATGGTGGGGCCATTGAGCACCAGATCGCCCGGCTTGATGCCGGGAATGTTCACTACCGGCACCACACCACCGATGATCTGCGGCCATTGAACGAGGCCGTTCTGTTTGAGGTCTGCCGCCTCGAGGGGCTTGTCCGAAGCGCCGAAGGTTACGGTCGAGGCCTCGATCTGTTTGATGCCCCCGCCCGAGCCGATCGACTGGTAGTTCAGGCCGATGCCGGTCTGCTGCTTGTAGGCCTCAGCCCACTTGGCGTACACCGGGTACGGGAAGGTCGCGCCAGCGCCGGAAATATCATTCGCTACGGCGTGGCTGGCCACGGTGCCGATCAGCGCCAGAGCGCCTACGGCCACAGTCATTCTAAATAATCGGTGCAAAGTATGCTCTCCTGACGTCCTGGATTATCGGGCCTTCCCGGCGGGGCCATTCCCGCCCGTATTCAGCCGTGCTTGTGTTACAAGCAGATGACAAAGCGGCGCTTGGCGCAATCGAGGTTTCGGTGAATACTGTGGCCGTACCATAATAAAGATGCGGGAGGAATCAAAATGATACCGAGCGAAGTCGTCGATTGGGACGCGATCATCCGTGATCCGCGCTTCCAGAGCTTGCACCGGCGCAAGACATTGTTTCTCTGGGGCCTAATGGTGATCTCGGTCGTGTATTACTTTCTGCTGCCGATCGGCGCTGCCTACTACCAGGATCTGTTCAAGATCCGCCTGTGGGGCGTCGTCAACGTCGGACTGCTGTTCGCACTCAGCGAATTCGTCGTGGCCTGGGCGATCGCAGCGGTCTATTCGCGCAAAGCGAGCCAGGACTTCGATCGGATGGCCGCACAGATATCGGCGGACTTCGCCGGCACCAGTGCGCCAGCACGAGTAGGAGCTACACCATGACATCCATCTCCAGAAAATGGTCCGCAGCCGCGCTGCTGGCGGTCGCGTCCCTCACCGCCACGCCGGTCTTTGCGCAGGCCGGCGTTGGCGCAGGCTACCACTGGCTCACCTTTACCGTGTTTGCCGTGGTCATTGCCGTCACGATGTACGTGACCTACCTCGCAGCCAAACGTGTGCGGTCGGCTTCCGACTTCTATGCCGCGGGGGGTGGTGTGACAGGGCTGCAGAATGGTTGGGCGATCGCCGGAGATTATCTCTCGGCCGCCTCATTCCTCGGTATCGCCGGCCTGATCTCGCTCTACGGCTATGACGGCTTTATGTACTCGGTCGGCTGGCTCGTGGCCTACATCACCGTGCTGCTGCTGATCGCTGAGCCATGCCGCAATATAGGCCGTTATACGCTGTCCGACATTCTCGCTTACCGCAATGATCCGAAGAAAACCCGCATAGTCGGCGCGCTCTCGGTCATTACGGTCTCGACCTTTTATCTCACGGCCCAGATGGTCGGTGGCGGTGTGCTGGTCAAGACGCTCATTGGAATCAACTATGAAACCTCCGTGCTATGCGTCGGCGTGCTGATGCTGGGATACGTCTTGTTCGGCGGCATGGTCGCGACCACATGGGTGCAGATCATCAAGGCGGTGTTGCTGGTGTGTGCCTCGCTCCTAATCGTCGCGCTGGTGTGGGCGCCGTACGGGTTTTCGCTGCCAGCCTTTTTGAAGGATGTCGTTGCCGATCCTAAAGTCCAGGCGCGCGTGGCCACGCTGCTCGGCGATCCGGCCAAGACCATGACCGCCGCCGAACTCGGCCAGCGCTTTTTGGAGCCGGGCCTGTACTTCAAGGCGCCGATCGACCAGATCAGCCTCGGCATGGCGCTGGTGTTCGGTACTGCCGGCCTGCCCCATATCCTGATGCGTTTTTTCACGGTACCCACCGCGCAGCAGGCGCGGCGCTCGGTGGTGTGGGCGATGGTGATCATCGGTGGCTTCTACGTGCTGACCCTGTTCCTCGGCTTCGGAGCGGCCAAGAACGTGGGCTCGGCCAACATCGCCGCCGTGGATGCGGGTGGCAACATGGCTGGACCGCTGCTGGCGCAGTTCATCGGCGGCGGCCCGGACTCGTTCTTCGGCAATTTCATGCTGGCGTTCGTCTCAGCGGTGGCCTTTGCCACCATCGTGGCAGTGGTCTCGGGGCTGGTGCTGGCAGCCGCTTCGGCGATGGCCCATGATCTGTACGTGGGTGTGGTGCGCCACGGCAAGAACGTGACACCGGCGGGGCAAGTCAAGGCGGCGCGCGTTGCCACGCTCATCGTCGGCGCCATGTCCATCGGTATCGGCATCGCAGCCAAGGGTCAGAATGTAGCGGTATTGGTGGGGCTGGCCTTTGCGGTTGCAGCGAGTGCCAATTTCCCGTGCGTACTGCTGACCCTGTACTGGAGGCGTTGTAATACCGGCGGCATTGTCGCCGGAATGCTGGTGGGCACGATTGCCGCGGTTGGCCTGACGCTCGTGTCGCCCAACCTCACCTATCCTAAAGCCGTGAAAGCCGCTGCGCACAAGGTGCTCGACGCAGAAGCAGCCAAGCGCGCGGCCGCGACCGAGGCCCTTGAGTCACCGGATGCGAGCCGCGTGTCGCAGGCCAAGAAGGATCTCGGGGCGCTTGATAAGGCGGTGACCAAGGCCAAGGATGACATCGCCAAGTGGGGCGATGCGCAGACCTCGTTCATGGGTCTGGAGAAGCCGCTGATCGAGCTCAAGAACCCCGGGATCATCTCGATTCCGCTCGGGTTTCTGGCGGTGATCTTCGGCTCGCTGCTGTTTCGCGATAAGCGCGCTGAAGCGATGTGGAACGAGGTCTACGCGCGACAGAATACCGGCATGTTGGTCTCAAAGTCCGTCCGGATCTGAAACTGCGGTGGCCACGCAACTGTCCCGTCGGCGCCAGGGTTCACCAGGCCAATCTGAGCGTGGCCAGCCAGGTTTCATCAAAGATTCGGAACGAACTTACCGGCCACTGATAGCCCGCACCGAGAATCAGGCGCGCGCGCGGACCAAGCTCGAAGCGCCCCATAATGATGCCGGCAGTGAGCGCCAGTTGTTCTTTGCCCGCGTGCTCACCGTCTTTGTAGGCCGTGTAGTTCGCTTCGATCTCCGGCCAGAGCTTGCCAAAAATATGCGCCTGAAGGCTTGTGTTCCAATTGATGGGTATGCCGATTACCTGCTTATCGGCCATCGGAATGGCCACGCCGAGCGTGGACTGAATATTGACGCCGGTAGCGCGAGTGCCCCAGCCCTTACCGGCGGCAATCGTCGGCGTGACGATCCCTTTACCCGCGGTGAAGGCCTCATTGCCCGAGGGAAAACTCAGTCCTAAGAACCCTGTGACTATATAATTTCCCTGTGCTTCATTTGCGGCGATGAAGCGGTATTTCCCCAGCACGGTTTCGTCGGCCCAGCCATAAGTATTCCCCTTCGGCGTCGCCTTAACCTCGTAAGCCGGCACCCCAACGATGATCTCGGTGTTCGAGGTCGGAATGAACTCAAGTCCCTTGCCGCTGTCGTAGTTGTCCAGCGCCACGCCGCCGGCCCTGGTCTGCCAACTCTGATCGTAACGGTATTCCTGCTCTAGTCGCGGCGTCACTGTCACCAGCGGTGTCATCCAGTGTGGCTGGGATTCCTTGGCGGCGTCGGAAATTGCGAACCAATCGGCAAAGAAATCCGCCGGCGCATGGGTGGTCTCGCCCGTTATGCCCTGGGGCGCCTCCTCGTCCGCCGCCACCGCGCTGATCAGCACGAGACCGAACAGGCACAGCAGGCCGGACGGCAACAACCTGGTATTGGCAAACGTTGAGTCAGGCATGGAATTCCTCGCGCGAAAATCGTTATATACTGAAGCATATAACGAGTTGCATGGCAACTTTAAGCGCAGCGAAGTTTCCGCTGGGCGAACCCGGCGGGAGTTCCGTTTATCGGCTATTGCTTAGGCCGATCGAGTTCACGACCTGCGCCACGCCCCTGGCTTCAAGGGCGACCGATTCCGCCATCTCACGCTCTAATTCCGCATCGACCAAACCATTCAGGTACACCACATGATCCAGCGTCTGCACGCGGAGTATATTTGCAGGCTCCAATGCCGGATGTTGATTGAGCGGCCGCGCCGTTTCTCGCCCTTTTGCAACGGCCGTCGAGCCGTGCCGGTGCGCTTGACGTGGCTCCGGACCAACTCATCCGGATTCAGATCGGGTGCGTAGCCAGGCAGGAAGTGCAGACTGAGTTTCCCGTGCGTCAAGGCCACGTAATCGCGCACGATGCTTCGTTTGTGTGCCGGCAGACTGTCCAGAATCAACCGCACGGGCCTCTTACGACGGTGCATCAACTGGCGCAGCAGTTCGATGAACAATTCGCCGTTCAGGCCCACGGCATAGGTGCAAAACCAGATTTCCCACGTGCACTGACCGCCCCGCGACCTACATCTTGTACCTAGGCCCAGAGTATAATCCCCATCGGGATGCGCGCTTTTTGCACGGCTGAGACGTGGGGTTAGTATGATACTGCGATCCGTGGGCCGCGTGCTGCGCGTTGCAATGGCGTTTCAAGCCTTGCTCTGGATATATGCATGTTCGACAACACCAACTGACAGGACCGAGGCCGAGCGGGTGGCCGACGACGAGATCGTCGCGCGGGTAAAAGTGGCATTCCTGCGCGATCTGCGTATCTACGAGGAACACATCGATGTTTCTGCCAATCGAGGTGTTGTTCACCTCTCCGGAGTAATTTCTTACGCCGATGATTTTAGTGAAACCTGGCGCGTCGCCAAGTCGGTAGCCGGCGTAAAAAAAGTGACCAGCGATTTGCAACTCGTAGACCGTCGCTAAGCATCGAGGGCTGCGCCCGCTCCGCCTGCTCCCAGTCCTGAACTGCTCGCCGGTCCTGGTGGCCTCGCTGCTCGTACAGTTCATCGGCGCAGTTGAGGATCTGCGGCGTCATGTTGGCCCGCTTCTTAGCCACGGCGCTAGGAACGCGCCATTTGATCATCGCGACTTTCACGGCGTCGTTCAGAATCAGGCACAAATGACGCGGCAATGCCGCGAAGCTTTTACATCATTAATTTTGCTTCGCATCCGTTACTGATACTTGAGTCACCGCGGCGGGTCGCTCGCCTCGCGCGCTGGCGCTCTTGGTCTGCTGCAATGGTATCGATAAGAGCCGGGCGGTATTGACCAATGCCATGTGCGTCAGGGCCTGCGGAAAATTTCCGAGCATACGTCTGGCGCGTGGATCGTACTCTTCCGCCAAAAGACCTACATCGTTGCTCAACGCAAGCAGGCGCTTAAACAGCGCTTCCCCATCATCGGGGCGCCCGGTTAGCACATAACTGTCGGCAAGCCAGAACGAGCAAGGCAAAAATGCCCCTTCCCCCGCCGGAAGCGCGTCCACATCCGTTTCGGTCGAATAGCGTAGTACCAGCCCATCAACCACCAGATTGCGTTCGATGGCATCAATGGTACCTCGAACGCGCGGGTCATCTGCGGGAAGGAAGCCGACCTGGGGAATCAACAGCAGACTTGCATCCAGGTGCGTCGAGTCATATGCCTGTACAAACGAATTGCTGCGCGTGTCAAAGCCCTTCTCGCACACTTGCGCGTGTATCGCATCGCGAACCTGCCGCCACCGCTCGATTGGAGCGTCAAGCCCGTCTGCCTCTGCGTCCCTGATGGCCCGATCGAAAGCGACCCAGGCCATGACTTTGGAGTGAGTGAAATGGCGGCGCGCCCCACGCACTTCCCACAGCCCTTCGTCGGGTTGTTCCCAATGCGACTCGAGAAATTCAAGCAATGCGAGCAGGAAGTCCCAAATCGCTGGGTCCGCCTTCAGGCCGGCAGCCCGCGCCAGATGCAACGTATCCATGACCTCCCCATAGACATCGAGCTGGAATTGTCTCGATGCGGCATTTCCGACGTGCACCGGCGCCGCACCCTGGTATCCGGGAAGCCAGCGAATTTCATACTCATCGAGGCGCCGCACGCCGGTTACCCCGTAGAGAATCTGTAGATCTTCGGGCGACCCCGCCACGGCGCGTAGGAGCCACTCGCGCCACGCGACGGCTTCTTCCTTATAGCCGGCGAGCAATAGCGCATTTAAGGTGAAAGTCGCATCGCGCAGCCAGCAGTATCGGTAATCCCAGTTACGCACACCACCCGGGTGCTCGGGCAGTGAGGTCGTGGGGGCCGCTACGATTCCTCCAGTGGGCTTGTACGTTAGGGCCTTCAGCGTGATAAGCGAGCGCATCACGGGCTCCCGCCATTGTCCCTGATAGGTACAACGATCGGACCAGGCACGCCACGCAGTCTCGGTTTCGGCGAGGGTCGCCTCAGCATCCACGCCCGGCTGTATAGCTAGGTGAGAAGGCCGGTAATTGAGCGCGAATGAGTGTCGATCGCCGGCGCCAACGCAAAACGCGGCGACGCTCTTCATGTTCTCAGGCGCGATCTCAACGGTAGCGGTCAGCTCGAGCGTGTCGGGCCCCGCCGTAAGCAACAGTGCGTTGCCTGCGCGGCGCACCCAAGGAACGATGGAACCGTAGTCGAACCGGACGATAAGTTCCATCCGGACCATGACTCGACCGCTCAAACCCTCGACGATTCGTACGACATCCCAGCGTTCATTTGAAAGTGGCATAAAGTCGATTACCCGGATACTGCCCTCCTCGGTGTCAAATTCGGTTTCCAGAATGAGCGTGCCTTTTCGATATCGGCGCTGCACACGGCTCACTTCTGCGGATGGCGCCAGCAGCCACCGTCCGTGTTCAGGTCCACCCAACAGGCCGGCAAAGCATGCGCCCGAGTCAAAGCGTGGAAAACAAAGCCAATCGATGGAGCCGTCGCACCCCACCAACGCTGCAGTATGACAATCGCCTATGATTGCGTAGTTCTCGATGGGCAGAGGCATCAATTACCTCCGGGTCGGCTTAACAATTGTTTCATAAGCGTTATCCAATGGCGGAGAGGTATCGACTTTTCGGATTAGCGGGCAGCGGAGGCGCCTTATAGCCCCCGTTATCTTAGCTAAACGACGTCGCTATCGGTCCGGGCACATGTTTGCATCAGTCGCTCGAGCTATCTATGAGGCGGAGGGTGCCCGCGCCTGCTGCAAGTCTTCCACTTCTTTGTCGGTGAAGCGCGCGTCGTAGATCTAACGGCGATCGATGGTGCGAGCGACTACCGTGGCCGTGCCCACCGCCAACAGCAGCGGCAGAATGAATTATCGATCTCGGCCAGTCAGCTCCATTATCAGCACCACCGCCGAAATGGGTCCGTGGGTGGTGGCCGCCAATACCGCTGCCGCACCGATCACGGCGAATAGGCCCGGCGGCACATGGCGGACCTTGCCACCGATAACTTACGCCTTGGTCAAAAGGTGGCCTTTACATTCTATTGGGTCGATACCTGTCGTTGGGAGAGTCGCACCTTTCAGGTCCGGATTGTAGCCGGATCTGTTGAATGCCCCAGGCTGGATCATTGTGACCGCAAGGCCACTGGATCACCATGAGCGTCGCTTGAGACTTCGATACTTTCGCGCGCCGAAAGTCAGTGTCGCACCCCTTGCCGTCAGAGTCGGTCCGCTTAGGCCCCAGTACGTCACGACGGCGCCATTCGGTTTTGCGTCGCGGCGGCGCAAGTCGACTCAGAGGCGATTTGCGCTAGAACGCGGGCCGATGCAAAAAATCGACTTTTATCATCACGATCCTCTCTCTAGGCGCGAGACGCCAAATCTGGAGACATTTACTCAATCCAGTCTCCTGAATAGCTCGTCACGGCGCCGCTCGGCAAGCCATAGGCGCAACCAAAGGCGTCCTAATTCTGATTCCTCTCTGTCCGCCGCTCTCAGATGCTGGGCATAGTCTTGGCGTGCGTGCTCGGCTTGAACCATCGCCACGCCCCATTCTGCTTCGACATCGGCCGCCATTTCAGCCCTTGGTGACGCAGACATGCTGATAACCTCCTGTGCATCTCAATCCGCCATTAAGCAGCGGTACTGGTAGGCTAGACGTAACGGATGGCAACGCCATGAGACCGACGATATTACTGGCTGTCGGTAAGACGACTCTGTAGTTATCGACATACGCCAAGGACGGCGTACGGTGCCATCGCCGCAGAATCTTCGGGAGTTCGCGTGCAGCGCCGTTTGCCAGTAGGAACCCTGCTCCGCGGCATGAGCGCCAGCTGGTGAAGCGCTTTGCGCTTGCCCCGCCGAACAAGGCACTCCAATTCTCATTGACGGAGCTCATTTCATACTCCACAGCCTCCGCATCAGGCCGACGCCGCTACGGATACCAGGAAACCAAATCGCCTTAATAGGAGATTGCCTGAAGGCATCAAGATAGCTGAATTTGATTAAAGGACGCTGAACAAGGTATTAAAATTCGAAACACCGGGTTGATCTCGATCGGTCAGAGTAGACCTAACCTTTGTCCGGATCCGGAGAACCTCAAATGTGAGCAACGGCATTGATCTGCATGCTCCTACTCTGCGGTTGCTCGTGGATACACTGGCGAGAGAATCCCAGCGGTGAGTCGATGATCGATGCAGGGCCCGAAAAGTCGTGCTCGCTCGAACTAGCGCAGGATCGGAAGAGCCTGCCACGCCGGGTATTGGCTCTTGGGACACCAACGCTCCTTGTCATTCGAGTCGGTACGCAATCGGAGCCCGATAGGCTGGTGCGCAATGGACAAGCAATCTATTTTGCGGCCGGCAAGCTCAATGTGGAAGCGTCTGACTTTAGCCAAGCTCAGCGGACGTGGAAGATTGAGGCGCTCGATTCAGCAGGACGGCGCCTGGCTGATTCCGTGCCCATAGTGGGCAGCGTGGATATGCGCTTGCTAAACCTTCAGGGTACCGGCTACGCGCAGCTACAGGCGGAGGGAACGGTAACCGCCGTAGCCGGCCGCGAGGCAACCGATCTGGTCATTTACAAGGCCGATGCACCGGATCCGAATCGCCCAACCACTTGTGACAGGCACGTGCGAGATGGGGACTATGTATTCGTGCGTGCGCCGAATCAAGACGAGTGGGCGGCCCTGGACCTTTCCGGCGCCCTCTACCTTCCTCCGGCGTCCTCTAAGCCCTGCCCGACCCCTGATTCCGACGCAGAATCGCAACGATGCCCCTGAGACGAAGAGGTCTGCTCCAGTGACCAGAGGGGGGCTCTCATCTGTGCGTGGTCGCCGCACTGCAACGATTAGGCGCCGCAAAGCGTTACATCGGCGATTTCTGAGGCGGCAGGATTGGCCGCACGCAGTAAGCGCCGGCACAGTGCGTGTGACCGTTCCCGCATAGCAGTATTCGCGCGCGCTATAATGTTGCCTTCTTAATGTTGCCTTCAGCGCGTTTTAATCTTGGGCGAGTAGGGTTGGATCTGAGGCAGTCCCTGGGTTCAGGTAGTGAGGTGGGCGTCATGAACATTCAATCTACTCTTCGTGCCATCAGAGCCTTAGCAATCTTGTTCGTCGCCTCGTTCGCGGTATCCGCTCCGGCCTATGCGCATGGCGGCGGCGGCGGCGGCGGTGGACACGGCGGTGGTGGAGGTGGACACGGCGGTGGTGGAGGTGGACACGGCGGTGGT